>Ga0268284_1000030_pt1 | contig 142334 bp, 117 predicted proteins | sample saktaG_14_FD_190137 | JGI IMG/M metagenome (GOLD analysis project Ga0268284, IMG submission 190137) | Saline water microbial communities from Sakinaw Lake, British Columbia, Canada - sak_2013_06_06_40m | ecosystem: Environmental > Aquatic > Non-marine Saline and Alkaline > Saline ...
TAAAATGGGGGTCAAACAAGGGTCCAAAGATATGAACTGGCAACTTATTGTACAACTTTACTTGTAAAACTTATTAACAGGTTGTAATTCTTTGTAATGTTATGTAATGATTATCAATTATATAATCTTTTTAATTCAGTATGTATTTGAGTGCCAAAGTGCTATTTTTGACCCCTCCAGGGTCACGAAAAGTTAAACCACTTGCAACAAAATGCAGGTGGTTTTTTTTATATCCAATTTCTGCTGATTTCTTACGGAAAATATAGATTCACCTATCAGGATAAATGCCTGCATTTTATAAGAAACAGGAAGAATTGCATGCCCGAACGCTGATTGTATGGAACCAAGCATGGGATTCAAAATGCGGTATTCTTACATTCTGCTTTCGAGGTTATTGAAAAATGATAGAAAATGGGAAAAGCCTGTTGACTTTCAGTCTTTTATATTGTATATTTACCGGCAATCCCAAAAATCGGTTCTATGAAAAAGTTAATTAGCCTGTGTTCATTGGTTTGTATTTGTGCGGGTCTGCTTGCGCAAAACCCTGATTACCTGCAAAAAAAAGATTTTCAGAATGAGAAAAAGAAAATCTCTGAAAGCATTATTATGGTAAAAAAAATCGTTCTGATTCAGGACAAAATCCTTGACAGTCTTTCGAAAAAACTGGATGCTCAACAAATGAAAATTGATGCCGTCTCAGATTCTCTTCTACAAAAGTCAGATAACATCAGGCAATTGAATGGAGTTGTTGCTGAAAACCAATCAAAGGCAGAATTCTACAAGGTTTATTTTTGGGTGGGACTTATCATTTCATTGGTCCTGTTTCTGATCGTATTTTTCTACTTGACAGGTAAATTCAAAAAACTGAAACTTGAATTCCTGGAAACAGAAAAAATCTTCAACGAAAGAATTGAATCTGAAACAAAAGGACTGAAAGAAGCATTGATTGGCCAGGAAGAAAAGAATCAGGCCCTGACCCGGGGACTGAAATTGGAAATCACAGAACTAAAAGCAATCCTGCAACATAAAGAGACCGAACATGAGCAAAAACACGAAGCTTATGCTGCAACGGTCATGGAACAATTTAACACCCTTTCCCAATCCGCAGAATTGATAGACAAATCGCAGAAAGAAGCGGTCCGGCAAATTGAAGAAAGCCTGAAAAAAAGATGGGCCATGGTTGATATAAAACTGGCTGAAATCAATGAAAAACTGACTGAATAACATTTAGCAGTTCAGTTCCCAGGCCGATTTGGTAGCCTTCTGAAAAATAGATTATTTCACCCCTGGGATTCACACAGGAGACCAAAGGTAAAGCAGGTACAGAATCCAGCTTCAGATTTTCTGTAAAGGATTTCAAAGCTGCATTTCCGGCCACCAGATAAATGGTTCTATCCGGCAGTTCCTTTTTGTTTCTGAAGAGAAAATCCTGCTTTTCCTTTTCACTCGAAAATACCAGAAAGATGCTGCCTTTCCATTGTTCAAATTCAGCTTTTCTGAGTTTCAGGTCGGCGACAAAATGCCGGGTAGGTTCTTTGCCGGGCTCCATCCATCCAAGGATAAAACCTTTTAAAATATTCTTTTCCCATCCGTTTTTCAGATTCATCAGTAAAAACAAATTTTTCAGATCCAAGATCTCTGATACCGCATGGCTAACCATGCTTTTTCGAAGGGTAATGGTTACCGTCTTTGTTTTACCTGTTTCCACATTGAAACTTTGTAATCGAGCAAGTACGATGCCTCCATTGACACGTTTGCCGCTTACAAGCATATAATAACCTGGCGAAAGTTCAAGCGAGCAGGGAAATGTTTCAAGCCGGGGATCGTTTTCAAAATCGAGAGAACGGAAAAACCCATCCTTATACTTTTCCAGGGTAAAATGGGTATAATATTCAGGTTTACAAGTATTTCCAGGATCTGATAAGAGCAACACCCTGCCTTTTTTATCAAGGGAAACAGAGGATTTTTCAAAGCTGACTTCCTTCCAGTTATCTTTTAAATAAAACTGTGGAAGCCGCGTTCCGGGTTCCAGCCTGGAAGGAATACCGAGGCTCCTGCACAAGGCCACGAAAAAAATATCCCTGGAATGAGAATCGGAAACCCTGAGCTCCATTACGCCTGCCGGACTTATGGGAGCCCTTGCGTAATTGGCCTCGTTGTTGATCATAATATTTGAATTGATCCAATCGACAAGCATGTTCGGGTCCTTAACGGCTTTTTGGATAAAAGCAGCATCAAATTTTTTCAAAAAAACCGTCTTATAGGGCTTCAGCCATTCATTATCTACCCGGGGACAAAGGACATATTCTATAAACATTTCTTTTGTGACTTTCCCGGGCTTGAGTTTAGATGTGTTCAGGATATTATCCGAAAGCATTTCCGGGTCTGAATCTCTGAGGTCCTTTTCCGAAAGGGAGGAAAGCAAAGGGAAAACCCATGGTTTCATTTCAGTAGGGTTGCCTGAAATAAAATCAATCAGTTCCCTCCAGTTGCCGCAACTTTTCTTCAAAAAGAGCCAAAGCGTATCAGGATTGATTTTCAATGTCTTAGCCAGGCGGAATGTCTTGGCCGAATCAATGAAAGTGGATTCATAATTGGCCCTGACCCTGTCCTCAAATGAAAGTTTTTCGGAATTTTTCTTCTTCAAAGAATCGCCGATTGTTGACGCCACCTTTTGTTCGGTGGGAGGAAGGAGGTCAAATTCTTCAGTCAGCGCTCTGCCAGGTTTTTCTCCGAGTATGATCAGAACCGTATCTGAATTATTAGCAGGAATTTTCCTGTAAGCATATTTTTCTCCTTTTCCCGACCATACGATGAGGTCGCCAAAACCGGTGAGCAGGGAAGCAAGTCCATTGGGATTCGTGAAGGTAGCGTAAAGGGGATAGAATTCCGCGTAATTATACAATTGAAATTCAACCCTGGCGCTGTCAACAGGGTTTGTCCTTTCGTCCGTAACTTTTACGAATACCCTTTTTGTACTAGTATAATTGGAAAGAATATTGATTTTAGTATACCTTTCATCCCTGATAAGTGCATCTTCCGGTCCTTCGTAATTTCCAAAAACATTGGTATTGACCAGCATGGCTCTCTTGGCCGGTTCGGTGAACCATGCCATGTCAAGATCCGGTTCAGGTTCGCAGGCGCCAATAAAATGCCATTGGCCGTCAACCCAAACTTCTACCCATGCATGATTATCGTCGCAATGAGCCCAGCGCGGGGTATAACACTGACGTGCCGGGATTGCAACAGATCGCAGGGCAGCAACGGTGAAGGTGGATTCCTCCCCGCAACGGCCGAAAGCAGTCTTCACGGTTGCCAGGGGAGCGGAAGTACGGCCATCGGTGCCACGGTATATGACTTTTTCATGACACCAATGATTCACCTCCAGTACTGCATCTTTCATGGAAAGCTTACGAATCCTTTCCTTTAATTCCATGAAAAATACACTTCTTGAAGAATCCATGTTTTCATTATTCACCCGAATGGGCAGGACAAAATGCCTGAAAATCACTTCCGGAATTTTTTTCCCCCAGGAAAAGGTATCTTTTGCAGCCAGGCTGGCTTTTACATTTTCCAGGTAAAATTTTCCGTCGTAATCAGCAAGGTCACTCAATGGCATATAGGCAAAAAGGAACATTAAAGCCTCCCGCTCTTCCTGGTTCAGATCCTGATCAAATATCCCGAAAAGCTGGTTAGCGCGCATTGCAGCCAGTTTTTTCTGTTTCTCAAACTGAACTTCGACCTTTTTACGGTATTCTTTGTCTGTAATGAAATGCTTCGTACGATTACAGGAAGAAAATATTACCAGAGAAAGGAGAATTAAAAGAAGATACCGTTTTTTCATCTCAGGTTTTTTCTGAAGGTGACAAATGCAGAAAACGCAATAAAAATCAGACAGGCCATCGGAATGATAAACCCGGCCAGGATTCCGTTCTGGTCGGCAACAATGCCCATCAGGGGAGGAATAAGCGCACCGCCTACTATCGCTGACACCATAAGACCTGAGAGTTCGTCAGACCGTTCAGGCATCTGGTCCACTGTGATAGAGAAGATCAAAGGGAAAATATTGGCAAAACCCAGACCTACAAGGATAATTCCGGCAAAAGTCATTTCCTTCAGGCCCAGGAACATTGAAATAATGCCTGCAAAAGAAAGGAAAACGGTGATCAGAAGGAATTTTTTAGGATGAAGGTGTCTCAGAATGAGTGAACCGGCAAATCTTCCGGCAAGAATGGGAAGAAAAAACAGTCCCCAGGCAATCAGCAAACCGAAATTCTCAATTCCGTATTTTTCTTTCAACAGAATAGGTACCCCGGAACTCATGGAAACTTCAGCGCCCACATAAACGAAGATTGAAAAAACCATCATAGCCACATACCGGTTTCCCAATAATTTCAAACATGCAGTCAAAGGAACCGGTTTGGCATTCGGATTACGCTTTTCGTCAATCCTTGTAAAGTTCACCCAGATCAATGTAACCAGAATAAGTCCGCCATAGACTGGAAAAAGGATGGTCCAATCGAGTCCCAATGGGCGGGCAACCAAAGGAGGTAAAAGGAAACCAAGCGATGAGCCAATCGCTTTTATGGATTGACCCAGAGAAAGGTTGCTGGAAAATTTCCCTTCCGGGGAAACATCCCGCATAATGGGATTTCCGGAAACCTGGAGAACTGTTGCCCCGGCCCCAAGCATCAGAATCGCAAGCAGAATGACATAAAAGTTCCAGTAAGAACCAGCATCGAATTTTACCACCGGTCCGTACATTCCATTCATGATCGGAATAAGCAATCCGGCCAGTGCGATGATGAGTCCCATGACCAGCAGGTATTTTTTTCCTTTCCGGGACTGGAAAACACCAAGTGGAACAGAAAGAAGGCCAAACATAATAAATCCCATCAGGGGAAGCAACTGTGCCATGAAATTGGAAAGCTGGAAACTGTCCTTTGCCAGACTTACCATGGGGCCGACTACATCGCCGAAACCCATACATAGAAATGCGAGGAAAATAGGGTAAGCAGCAAATGAAATTTTTGGAGTGGAGTTTTTCATGAGTTTCAATATTGAATTTTTATTTCTTCATTTTTCAGAGGAATTTTAACGCTTCTTTGATTTCCAGGCCGGAGTTTCAGGGTATATTCTTTTCCGTCGGATTTCAGGTTCATGATGTCACCGAAGGAATGGAGAACGATCAGGATGGAAGTGAATTTTGAAGGGAAGCTGCCCTCGGTTCCTGTCAGGGAAATTTGTTTGTTCCCAGGATCAAATATTATCATTCGTTTATAATACTGTCCTTTCTCAAATTGATAGGTAGATCCGTCATCCTCATAGTAACAAAATGAATTTTGTTTGTCGCCGTTGAAAATATGCAGTTCCAGAACGGGGGATGGTTTTTCTGAAGTGCACTGGATAACGGACTGCAGGGGAAGGATTCCGGAAGCTTTTACAAACACAGGAAGATCGGACAAGGGAGCGTCAATGATGACTTCTGAGTTTCCTTTAAAAAATTCTCCAGAACTTAACCGATACCATCCACCTTCGGGAAGATAAATTTTTGAAGCGTTCTGAGTACAGGAAACAGGGGCCACCAATAAGTTGTCTCCAAACAGATACTCATTCTGATACTGATACCAATAGACTTTTTCATTAAAAGTATAATTAATGGTCAGGCTTCTGGCAACCGGTAATCCTGAAAGTGTGGATTGATAAATCATAGAATACAGGTAGGGTATAAGGCGGTAACGCTGGTTAATAAATTCCCTGGATAGTTTTTCTGCGTCCTCTCCGAATGACCAGGGTTCCTTATGGCTGGTTCCCCAGGCAGAATGATTGCGGAAGAATGGGGTATAAACACCCAGTGAAAGCCAGCGCAGGTAAAGTTCTTTTGTTGGATTTCCCATGAATCCACCAAGATCGGGACCCACAAAAGAAATACCGGAGAGGCCCATGCTGTTAACCATACGGGCAGATAACAGCATATGCTCGTCGGTAGCTTCATTGTCGCCCGTCCAGACAGCTGAATAGCGCTGAATTCCAGAAAAACCGGCACGTGTGAGAATAAATGCCCGTTTCCCTTTCATGAGGTTTTTCGTTCCTTCAAAGGTAGCGCGGCTCATGTTCAAGCCATAAACATTATGCATTTCTGTCATCGAAGCTTTCCTGCCGTCGAAGGAAAATTGTACAATATCTGGAATGTTTTGTCCCCAGGCGGATGGTTCATTCATATCGTTCCAGAATCCTTCCACGCCTGGTTCTACAAGGTGTATAAAGGAATTTCCCCACCATCTCCTGACGTCTTCTTTCGTAAAATCGGGAAAATGACAACGGCCCGGCCAGACATTCCCGGTATAGAATGCTCCATCGGGGTAAGTTGCAAAATAATCGTTTTTAATTCCTTCATCATAGGCAAAATATCCTTTTTCAATTTTGATTCCCGGGTCAACGATGGTTACAACATGAAAGCCCAGTTCATTCAGTTTTCCAATCATGGCCTTTGGTTGGGGGAACTTTTGATGATCCCAGGTGAAAACCTTATATTCATCCATATAATCGATATCCAGGTAGATCACATCACAGGGGATTTGCTTGTTCCTGAATTTACCGGCCAAATCCAGGACTTCCGATTCCGGAAAATAGCTCCAGCGGCATTGCTGATAACCCAGACTCCAGATTGGGGGCAAAGTCATTCGGCCCGTAAGCCAGGTATAATCACGGATGATTTCAGCAAGGCTTGAAGCGCCGAAAAAGTAATAATTCATTTCCCCGTTGGCGGCAGAAAAAAAAGAGAATTTTTCATCCGTGGAAGCACCAAAATTAAATTTTGTTCGGAATGAATTGTCAAGGAAAATGCCATAAGTCACTTTATCATGAATTCCCATGTAAAATGGAATGCTCTGATAAAGCGGATCCGCATTGATCGCATATGCCGGAACATCTGAATTCCAGTTTTCATATTTTTCCCCACGCCGGTTTAAATTCCCCGTTTTCTCTCCGAGGCCTACAAATTTTTCATCCGAAAAAAGTTTCTTGTAACAACTTACTTCGGTACCCTGCCAGGTATATGCAAAATCCCGGTAATCCTCGCAAAGAACCTCGCCCCGGAGGTTCAATATTTTGATTGAAAAGGGATGTTTATTCAGGATCAATTTCAGGGAATCGGTTTGCAATTCCAATTCAGACTCATGTTCTTTAACTTTTTTAAAATCACTTTGCGGAGTCTGAATTACGGCATAGGAAAAACCTTCCGGTAAGGCAGACCTAGAAACCCTGATCCTGATTACCTGTGGTGAATATACCCGGATTATAACCGTTGCATTTTCCGTTTGCAACCATACTCCGTGATCGGTTTGCTTAAATGATTTCAGGTTACCTGGCTGGATTACCTGATCAGTCTGTGCCAATATCCCTGACAAACAGCCATAAACAAGGATAAGCAACACAAATTTTTTCATAATTTCATATGTCTTCGTTTGTATTCATCAATTGCAGGGCGGGTATTGTCCGGACTGATGTTCAGTCCTGCGGATGATTTCATCCTGAAGGTCTTCTCCCAGATCATTGAAATAATCACTATACCCGGCTACCCTGACGATAAGATCCCTGTATTTCTCTGGATGTTTCTGAGCCAGACGCAATGTTTCTGCAGTTACAACATTGAATTGAATATGGTGGCCATTCATTCTGAAGTAAGACCGGATTAGGGCAGAGAGTTTCATAATATTTTCTTCTCCTTCAAAAAATTCAGGAGAAAATTTCTGATTCAACAAAGTTCCTCCGGTACGGATATGATCAATTTTTGCGGCTGATTTCAGGACTGCCGTAGGGCCTTTGGTGTCAGCTCCCTGGAAAGGGGAGATTCCCTCAGACAAGGGCTGCCCTGCTTTACGCCCGTCCGGAAGGGCGCCGGTAATGCTCCCAAAATAAACATGGGAAGTAGTAGGTAAAAAATTTATCCGGTGCATTCCTCCAATGGCATTAGGCCTCCCGTTTACGGCATCATAGAAGCGCTCAAATATTTCTCTCGCCTGGTCATCGGCAACATCCCTGTCGTTCCCGTATTTCGGTGTTTCATATATTAGTTCCAGCCTGAGTTTCTCAAAATTATCGAAATTCTGTTTCAATGCCTGAAGCATCCCTTTCATGCGGATGGTCTTATGTTCAAAGACATGATGTTTCATGGCCGTCAGGGAGTCGGTGATACTTCCCAGTCCTACTCCCTGAATATAGGTGGTATTGTAACGTGCTCCGCCTGCATTGTAATCAATGGCTTTGGCTATACAATCATCAATGATCAGGGAAAGAAAGGGTACCGGAAGATAATCGGCAAAGATCCGCCCGATGAGGTTATTTCCTTTAATCTTGATATCAATGAAGTGATTTAACTGCTTTCCGAAGGCTGTCAGTAAATCATCGTAGGATCCGAATTTCTCAGGATCCCCGGTCTGAGGTCCCGCCTGTTTTTTTGTGAGTGGGTCAAAGCCATTATGAAGCGTGATTTCCAATATTTTAGGAAGATTAAAGTATCCGCTCAGAATGTAAGCTTCTGTTCCGAATGCACCGGATTCCACACAACCGCTGGCTCCGCCGTTCCGCGCATCCTTGATATCCTTACCTTGTAATACCAGCTCTTCGATAATGGCATCGGCATTGAAATAGGAGGGTTGTCCAAAACCGGTTTTTGTGATCTCCAGGCTTCTTCGGATGAAACTGTCAGGATTTTTCCTGCTTACCTGAACCATGGAACCAGGCTGAATCATCCGCATTTCTTCAATCACTTCCAGAAGGAGGAAAGAAAGTTCATTTACAGCATCTGAACCATCGGGTTTAAGGCCCCCAAGGTTGATCATGGCAAAATCAGTATAAGTGTTGCTTTCAAGCGCTGTTATTCCAACTTTAGGAGGTGCCGGGTGATTATTAAACTTGATCCAGAAACTTTGAAGGAGCTCTTTTGCCTTTTCTCTTGTCAGACTTCCTGCTTCAATTTCCTTTTTATAAAATGGATATAAATGCTGATCTAGCCGGCCGGGACTAAAAGAATCCCATGGATTCACTTCAATGATCACTCCCAGGTGAACGAACCAATAATACTGAAGCGCTTCATGGAAGGAACCGGGCGCATTTGCCGGAACATGCCGGCATATTTCAGCCAGACCCCTCAGTTCGGATCTGCTGGTTTCTGAATTTTCCGCCATGATCTCAAGCTGAACGGCATACCGGTTTGCAAACAGGATGATGGCATTGGCAGAAATTTCCATGGCCTTCAGTTCCTCTTGTTTATCTGAGGCGAGGGGGTCATGAATGAAGTCAATTTTACTGCGTGATTCCTGAATATCACCGATGAGTTCAAGCATTCCTTTTCTGTATATCTTTCCTCCGGCTACCGTATGGCCCGGAGCCCTTTGCTCCTGAAATTCCGTGAAAATACCCGACTGGTATGATACCATCCAATCTTCAGACAATGATCGCATGATTCGGTCACGGGTACTTCTTCCGGACCAGAAAGGAATGATCTTATTTTTATAAATTTCCCGGGTTTCTTCATCCACTTTAAAGGAAACTTTCGGCCGGGAATTTAAAATTTCAAGGTCGGCAAGGCTATGAAGCGTGATCTCAGGATAGGTGGGAACTGCTTTTGGAGCAGGGCCTCTTTCTCCTACGATGAGTTCTCCCTCATGGATGCTGATCAGTTTATTTTTCAAAATGTATTCAAACGCCTTTGCTCGCATTACGGAAACAGAAATTTCGCTTTCATGGGTTCTTTCGTAAAATTCCGTTATCAGCAATGCCCGTTCTGCTGAAATCCTGTTTACGGCATTCATGCTTTGCGCTCTCAGAAGCTTAATCCTATCGGTCATAAATTCAATTTCTCTTACGATCTGATTTTTTAATTTCTTTTTGCTTTTTACTGTTAAAACCCATCGTTGATTTTAATCCGCTCAGGGTACTTTTCCATAAAAAGTTGATGATTCCTTTCTCCTGGTCACGCTGGAAGTAAATGATGCCTGTTTTCATTTTTCCTGATTTGCCCGGATTATCTGTGTTTATTAAGATATCGTTTGCAACAAAATTGACCACTCCTTTTTTAATAGAATTCCAGGTTGATTCTTCCCTTGTTTGCATTTTTATTTTCAGATCATTGTAATAGAACAGGAGTTTTCCCCTTGCAATTTGATTATTTGCAGTAACCTGAGGGATAATAAGTCGCTGGACTTTTCCATTTGAAATTTCTGCTGGTAAGAGTTTCGATAACATCGGGTTAATTTCACGCAGATCGAAGGAGGCAAGCCGGGCGGAGAAAGTGAAGGAGTTATTTTTATTACCCAGATCAAACTTCAAGGATGCATCCAGTTTTCCATTACCCATAAGGTAAGCAGAACCTGATAATTCTGAAACCAGTCCGGCTTTAAGCAGTGCTGAATCATTGGTGAGCCCGGTTAGGACTGCATTCATTTTATCAAAATAGATGCTGCCCGGTTCATTATAAACCTGCTCGGAATAACCTGCTTTCCCATTCTGAAGGACAACCGTATCTATTTTCAGATAAAATCCGAGCTTTCTGAGTTCTTCCTGTGGCAAAGGCGGCCGGAAACCCTGTTTCCGCGGAACCCTTTTGTCACGGTAACTGTCCAGGATGAGACTGTCAATCTCCAGAAGTCCGGCTTGAAATTTTCCACTCAGGATTAGTTCTCTCAGATTTATCCGGTGGATTTTAACCAAGTCGACCCTGATATCCATTCTATCGGTTTGATAACCCATTTTCCGGGTATAATCATGCCGGCTGAACAAAGGAATCAGGTGAAAGTCCTTCACATAGAACAATCGTTCTCCGGTGGAAAGTCCAATTTCTCCGAAAGATAAACGGTTTAATCCATTCTTGGTTTTCAAATTCAGGCTGTCAACCCGGATGCTGATGTCGTCGCAATTCAATAATCGTGGAGGTGTGATTTTATTTGAGTCCAGGAGAAAGTTTGTTATCCTGAAAGAGCAGGAGGGAATTGCCTGGTAAAAAACGGAATCGCCGGTAAAATCATAATATTCGAGTTTCCCGTTTTTAAGTTCAATATTTGAAACAAGAACCGAATTCCAGCCTTTGGGAAGTGGTATCGATATCAATTGATCCCTGGACCGGTCCCCTTTAGCCTGATCAGAAACCATCATCCTGAATACAGTGATTTCCGGAGCGATCAGACGAATGTCAGAAATTCTGATCCTGCGATGGCTGATTGCCGCGTATATTCTGAAGTTCATGATTTTAAAATGATCAATTTTTAAACGGAACATGATCGGAGAAAGGGTATCCATACCGATTCTTTTTCTATACAATGCCGTATCCGGAATAAGTTCAAATTTCCTGACGATCAGATCGCCTTCGATGATGTTTAAATAGATATCTCCGATTTCCGCATGGTATAATCCTTTGCTGCCGCGTTTCACAGTTTCAATGAGGAAAGATTTGATGAGTTTCCCGTAATGAAAATAACCATAGGTTAAAACACCCGAAATGGAAAGGATCAGGAACAAGAACGTCCCTATGACGAATTTCCATTTAAGTTTAACCTTCCTGGCAGGGAGAATTTGATCTTCAGCCATTCATGTTTTCTTGAGTTTGCCCGTAATCAAAGGCTAAAATACATTGTTTTTCTTTATTATTTTCCAGGCCCTTCATTCTGTTTTTTTAATACTTTCGTTTTTTAAAATGTAAACTATGAGAAAAATTTTCCTTATTATTTTTTCCCTGTTGATGTTTATGCTAGGCAATGCCCAGAATTCCATTGGAGTCCAGATTGGTTTTCTTGGAACGCATACCAGCGCTGCCGAGTATCTTCGCCAGGGACGGAACGATTATCTCCTGGATTCCGTTACACTGGACAGGAATATAGGTTCATTTCAAGCTGCCATCAATGCCGACATCGATCTTGGCAAGCATTTTTTCATGTCGACAGGGTTTCACTATGAGCAGAAAGGATTTTCTGATATTTCTTTCACCGATTTAGCCGGGAAAACCTATTCGGTGAAAGCCAGGCAGAATTACATTGGTTTATCCTTTTTAATCCAATACAGGGTCAGGTTTAAGAATAAAAAATTCGGAATGCTGATCGGAACAGGTCCTAAAATTGATTTTGCAGTTGGAACGCCCAACAATGGAGCCCTGTATTCGGGTGCATACACCCGTTTCTTCATGCCCTTTTCAAGATATAATGAAACCGACCTTTCATGGGCCACCGAACTCGGAGGATTATATCAACTCGGACCCGGAAATATTGTTCTTAAGGTTTCCTATTTGTACGGACTCAGCGATGTGCTGGAAGATGCATATATAATCGGGAGAACACAGTCAATTGGAATCTCAATAGGATATTCAATCCCGCTAACCATGGCAAAATAATCTCTTATTTCATGGTTTTCAAACCACAAATAATATTTAAAAATTATAGCTTCATTCTTGGAATTTACATCCTGCTTTCAGTTATTGCGGGCACTCAATCGGTATTATTGGGAAAAATGCAAGAGAATAAAGGGAAGCATGAATTCTTAAAATATAACAACTATATTATTTTCAAGCAATCCTATCCACACCTGCTTCAGGGAAAAGATTTATACAAAGCTTATCCTGAAAATTATGAGGATCTGTATAAATACAGTCCGACGTTTGCCCTGGCATTTGGAGCATTTGCAGTTTTACCTGATGCAATCGGTCTCTCATTATGGAACCTCCTGAATGCCATGATTCTTTTCTTCTCATTCATTTACCTTCCCAAGGTTGATATGAAAAAAAAAATCATCATGCTGATGGTAATTGCAACAGAGTTAATGACATCTTTACAGAATTCACAGGCCAATGGTTTGGTAGCTGGGCTGATCATCTTTTCATTCGGACTTCTGGAAAGAAAGCACTATATCCTGGCAAGTTTCTGCATTATATCTGTGTTATACATTAAACTTTTCGGGATCGTAATGGCTGTCTTATTTCTCTTTTATCCAAAAAAATGGAAACTTGCAGTGTACTCCCTCGCTTGGTTCTTATTGTTATTTGCAGCGCCACTTTTAGTGAATTCTTTCTCCACCCTGCAATTTCATTATTTAAAATGGTTTGAACTCCTTCAATCGGATTATACGGCATCTTACGGTTTGTCGGTCGCAGGATGGATACATGCATGGTTCAGCCATGATGTCAATAAATTCATTCTTGTGATTTCAGGTTTCTTGTTGCTTATGTTACCTTTTCTCAGATTCAGGCAATATAAAAACTTCTGTTTCAGGATGTATGCACTGGCTTCTGTGCTGATTTGGGTGGTCATTTTCAATCACAAAGCGGAATCGCCCACTTTCATAATTGCCATGAGTGGCGTTGCCATCTGGACACTTTCATTTAACCCGGGACGATGGAAAATCGTTTTACTCGGGGCAGCAGTTCTCCTCACTTCCCTGACCCCTACCGATATTTTTCCGGTAGGGTTCCGGGATGGATTTCTTGTGCCATATGCAATTAAAGTCGTTCCGTGTATCGTTATCTGGACGCTGATCCTGTTTGAAATGATGTTTGGTAAAAACCTCTCATCCCCCGATGTTCACCTGGAGACCGATTGATTCAAATTCCCCTGCTAGTTTCCGGAGATGGTCCATGGTTGGAATATTTAGATTTCCCAATTTATTTTCCTTCCCGAAACGGAAGTATTTATGACGGGCAATGTCATGATAGGGAATAAGATCAATGGTGAAGGGAGATGCAGGTGACCTTTTCTCAGGGTCACTTTGGGACTTGCTGGGATTACTCCTGTTTAATGAGCGGATCAAGGCTTTCATGCCGTTCATATTTTCTCTGGAATCCGTTATGCCTGAGATTACCGGAAACCTCAGTTTCACATGATATCCCTTGCTGAACAGGTATTTCAGATTTGCATGGATTTGTTTATTTGAGACTCCGGTATATTTCTGGTGAAGGGTGTTGTCAGAAAGCTTTATATCATATAAAAACAAATCGACCCAGGGTGCAATCTGCTGTAGGGTATTGAGACTTGCATATCCGCATGTGTCGACAGCCGTATGAAAACCCTGTGATTTCGAGGCTTTCAGAAGTTCAAGCAGAAAAGATTCCTGCAGGAGCGGCTCGCCTCCCGAAAAGGTCACCCCTCCATTTGATTCGTCGTAGAAAACCCGGTCTTTGATTATTTCCCGCATTACTTCAGCTGCAGTCATGAATTTTCCAACAGCTTCAGTTCTCCGGAAAGATTTTCCGGAAAGAAAATAGTTTTTATGGATTAATCCGGCTATTAAATCCTGGCTTTCAGGATTATGACACCACCAGCAGGAGAGCGGACATCCTTTAAAAAATACGGTGGTCCGTATCCCGGGACCGTCATGTATGGTAAAACGACGGATATCAAAAATCAATCCTTTAATCTCCATAGAACCGTATCATTTTGCGGATCGCTTCCTGGCAAACCGGACAAAATCCAGGAGCCTCATTTGTTCCCATCCGGCAATCCATATATGGACTGTAAATTCCCGATTTTTCATAACCCCCTCCCTCGAACATACCTACGGTATTCCTGAACACGTCAATCCGGGAAGTCGGAATGGGCGTATCAGGTGAAATCATTTTCTTCCACTTCCTGTCAAACTGAACATGGGTTGTAAGGTTAGGCTCCCAGGGTTCCAGATTCAGATTGTAAAAACCAGAATAAGATACATTCCCAACGTATTCATCGCCCAGTCCGGCAAAAGAGTGACCAAACTCATGCACCATCACAATAGGGGAGAGGGCATTGTCGACCGTTGTTTCAGCAAATAGGTTGTAAAAACCTCCTCCTCCGTATTGCCTGCTGTTCACAAGTATGACAATTGCATCATAAGGAACATTGGCTGCATAATCATAAATTGATTTGGTGTCAAAAGTGGTGAGGTAGCGATCCATGTCGAAAGTATAGAATTGGCTGTTTAATGCGGTATTTACGTAGATCCCGTTTCCGGGGATATCGACACCTGAAGAATCGGAAGGAGACTGTACCGCATAAAAATTGAATTTTTCCTTAAATTCAGAATAAGGCCTGGTGCGCAACAGGGTATCCATCATCTTTCTTGAATCCCTGAGAAACTTCGGCATTTCATTCAAAGTATATCCTTCAGCCAGAAAAACGATATCCACATGGTTTTCGGGAGAACCATTATTGAGTAATCGGGTCACTTTTACATCATGAATTTTTTCCCTGCCGATGAAATAATCAGAGGGATTGATATATCGCTCAAACAGGGCGCTGAATTCTCCGTTAAAATAATTTCTTTTCTCGATCAGGAAACGAATGGTTCTTTTAGGAAAAGGGATTACCGCTGTCATAGGAAAAGCCCTTCTCATCATTTTTGCTTCGGCAGTAAACTGCCATTCCTGGAAAAGGGAACAGAACCCTTTGGAATAGATCATTTCATTGGTTGCAGAATCATATACACAATAGCGGTAGGTGCCGTAATTATAAGGATCAATCAGGTTTTGTTTTGAACCGCCCCAGAAAGGTTCCTGTTTCATCTCACGGAAAAAAGCAAATTCTTCACCTGAATTGCCCGCAAGAAAATAATCAAGTCTTAAGGTTTGAGTTGTAAAGAAGTCATTCGAATTTTCATGACTTGTTTGAGAAAAAAGGAAAGCGGGTAAAACACCAAGCTGAAAGAATAATAAAATTCTGAAATACAACTTACTTGCCATGATTATTATAAATTATTTCTAAAAACAAAAATAGAAAAATTGGAACTAACGACCGTCTGTATTCCTTTTTATATGAACGATTACCATGCCTGAAAGCATCAGAAAGCAGCCTAAAAGCATCCGGGAAGTGACGGTTTCATGAAGGATGATCCAGCCTCCCAGGACAGCAAAAACCGCTTCCAGGCTTAAAATAATGGAGGCATGGGCCGGGTGAGCGGTTTTCTGGGCGATAACCTGTAAAGTATAAGCGATGCCTACCGATATCAAACCGCCATATGCGATGGGAATCCAAGCATGAAGGATGTTATTCCATTCAACCGTTTCAATGGAAAATGCAACGATCATGTTCAGGGCGGCACAAATCGAAAACTGAATAACAGCCAGCAAAAAAGAATCCATCAGGGGAGAAAGCCAGGCAATAAAAAGCACATGGAAGGTGAAAAGAACTGCGCAGAAAAGCACCAGTTTATCGCCCATGTCAATCTGAAATCCGTTTCTGATACTCAGAAAATATAGTCCAGCAAGAGAAAGACCTGCTCCGACCCATATGAATATTCTGGATCTCTGTCCGAAAAGCATTCCCAGGATGGGCACAAGTACGACATACAAACCGGTTAAAAAACCTGCTTTTCCTGCAGTGGTATATTGCAGCCCCACCTGTTGGAAGGCAACCCCTCCAAAAAGCAGCAGCCCGGTTATCAGGCTTCCCATCAGGATTTTTCTGCGGTCGGAAGGATGGCCAATGGTTATCAGAGAATCACTTCGCTGAAGTCGGAAAAACAGAAAAGGAAGAAGGACAACGGTTCCAAGGGCAAATCTGACCCCATTGTAGGTAAACGGACCTAAATAATCCATTCCAACACGCTGGGCCACAAATGCGAAACCCCATAGGCTGGCTGCCAGGAGTAGAATAAAATCTGAACGGATATTTTTGTTGTTCATTTGTGCTCCTGTCAATTATTCTATGGTTATTTCATCCGCAAAGATCCATGATTTATGACCGGATCCGGGATGCCAGGCGGGACAGAGCCCACGGTTTTTTGCCACCACCTTTATATATCGTGTTTTTTCGTTTTTCAGGTTCAGGCAGAGCTCCTTAATAATGACTTCTTTTTCCCTTTCATCCACCTTGTTTACCACTGTTCCTGCAGAATGATAATTCACCCCATCCGTGGAACAAAAATAATTCACTTCAAGCGGCATGAAAATCCAGGCACCCTGATCCTGTATACAACCCAGGGAAATCCGGTGAACGGTTTGAGCTTTTCCCAGATCAACAATGGCTTCCAGGTCGGTTCCTTCGTAGCCCTGCCAGCCTCCTGTCCTGAAATTCTCTCCACCCCTTAAAAGATCAATCAGGGCAATGTCTCCACCGGCTGCATATTGTCCGGAATATTTTGTGTTCAGGGTTATTTTCCTGTTTTTAATGATCTTTTGAAAATGAGCTTCAATAGGAAAACTATGAGACAATCCGGCCTGAGACGCAATGGCTTTCAGCGTAGTGGTTTTTTCGAATTTAAAAGGGACTGTATAGGGTTGCGATTTCACATCCGGATCAGAGCCATTCAGGGTGTAAAAAATATTGGTGCCTGCAATCGGGTTTGCCAATGAAACATAGGTGAAATCAAAAAAAGTCTTTTCCCCTATTTCTACAGAAGGAACCGGCGTGATAAAATAATCATTTATTCTGCTAGGTGGCGCTGCATCAGGTCTGTTTCCCCAGGCCTTATTGGGCTGTGGTCCCATGGTGAAGATAAGTTCGCCTCCCCGGATAATATCATCATGACTGATATAGGATTTGAAATAAGGCTTCCCATTCAAAACGGCCGATTGAATATAAATATTGGTATCGCTCGCAAACTTTGAAATAAGCGTAAAAGTCCGCTTGTTTTCAAGCGATATGGAAACCTTTGGGAACAACGGACTTCCAAAAACATAGATACCGGAACACGGGGCAACCGGATAAAAACCCATGGCTGAAAAAATATACCATGCCGACATTTGCCCGCAGTCTTCATTACCGATCAGCCCGTCAGGAGTGTTTTTATAAAATTCTTTGCAGATTTTATGTACAATTTCCTGGGTTTTCCAAGGTTTTAAACCATAATTATACAGATAAGCCATATGATGGCTGGGTTCGTTTCCATGAGCATACTGCCCGATCATTCCACTGATGTCGGCCTGCTCTCGCCCGGTGGTCTTTGAATCTGCGGAAAACAAAGCGTCCAGTTTCTCAGTAAACCGGTCATGTCCTCCCATCAGTTCGGTCAGGCCTTCTAAATCCTGAGGTACATAAAAAGTATATTGCCAGGCATTGGCTTCAGTATAATTAAAATTTACTTCTGAAGGATCGAAAGGAGAAAACCAGGTCTCATTTGATTTTGCCCGCATGAAACCGGTTGAAGGATCGAAGATGTTCTTGAAATTCTGAGCCCTTCTGATAAAGGTTTTATAATCCTCTTCTTTACCCATTGACTTTGCCATCATTGCGATGCACCAGTCATCATATGCATATTCAAGGGTCCTTGAAACAGATTCACTTTCCTTATCGGAAGGTATGTAACCTTTTTCATTAAAATATTTCAATCCAAAACGATCCTGCATGGCGCTATGTTTCATGGCTTCCAGGGCTTTCAGGGTGTCAAAATCTTTAATTCCTTTCAGAAATGCATCTGCAATTACAGAAACCGAATGATATCCGATCATACAACCGGTTTCATTTCCGGAAAGTTCCCAAACCGGAAGCATACCGCCTTCATCATATTGAAGAAGAAAAGTCCTGACAAAATCCCGGGTCTTTTGCGGTTCAATGATTGTATATAAAGGATTTGCTGCACGATAGGTGTCCCATAAGGAAAAAACAGTATAGTAATTAAATCCGTCTGTTGTATGGACTTTCAGGTCTCTTCCGCGATATTGACCGTCTCCGTCGCTGTAAAGGTTTGGCTGCAGCATGGTATGGTAGAGTGCGGTATAAAATATTTGCCTCTGATCCAGGGTTGCCCCTTCAATCCTTATTTTTCCAAGTTCCGCATTCCAGGCATTGGAGGCCTGCCCGCATACCGAGTCGAAATTCCATCCGGGTATTTCCGCTTCAAGGTTTTTCCTGGCTCCTTCCATGCTGACACCTGAAATCCCAACTTTGACCAGTACCTTTTCTCCTTCTTTTACTGAAAAAATAAAAACCGAATGATTTTTATCACCTTTCTTCTCCAGAAAAGGTTTTGAAAATTTTGCTGTAAAAAATACCATTTGTTTTTCCGCCCATGACTGTGAAATCCGGAATCCTTCAATCTCATCGTCGGCAACAACACGCATCCCGGATTCCACTACCTTGTCCCGGTGCTGCAGGTCTACGACAATTCCAGCCTGATCACTGCCAGGAAAAGTATAACGGTGAAATCCGACCCTGGAGGTGGCGGTCAGCTCTGCCCTGATATGGTATTTGTCAAGTATAACGCTGTAAAAACCAGGTCGGGCGGTTTCCGTATTTCTTGAAAATGAAGAAGCATAATTATAATCTTTGAGGCTGGTTTCTCCTGTAACCGGCATGAAAAGAATATCGCCGTAATCAGAGCATCCTGTCCCGCTTAAATGCGTATGACTGAACCCATAGATGATGCTGTCGGAAAAATGGTAGGCAGAGCAACCGTCCCAGGCTTCAAGCCGTGTGTCGGGACTAAGTTGAACCATCCCGAAAGGAACGCTGGCTCCGGGGTATGTATGTCCATGCCCTCCGGTTCCAATAAATGGATTCACATAACCGGTAAATCCGGGAAGTTGTTGTCCGGCTGAAGAAACCGTAATCAATAAAACGCAAACGAGGATATTCAGTATCTGTTTTCTCATATTTTAATAAGTATCTATCAAAGTTTTAATGGATAAATGGGGAAGAATATCAGGAGATTTGTCAGAAGTTTCAAAAACTATTTCCCGGATCTCTCCGGGTAACATATCAAAATAGTTATCGGAAAATTCTCCTTTTAAAGGTAGTGACAAGCAAACACCTTTAGCCAGTTTATCTGTTTTAATTTTAATCAGGTATCCCTTCGGTGTTTTATCTATGGTTTTTTTAAACGCCGGAATCTGAAGTGAAAGGTTTTGAGGAGAAACAAAATATAAAAGATTCCGTGTGGATTCAAACTCATTAATATAAAGGGAAGCGGAGAGTACCACTTTTGCAGGATCAAGGCCTGCCAGCATGGCTGAGCCCAGGGTGTCAAAACATACAGTTGAGGAGTTAGCCGGAATATTAAGGCTGAGGTTCTTTTTCAGGAAAACGTTTCCATTAAAATCACATATCCGAATCAAAAGCCTTGCAGGTATTGGCTGAGGACTATCCGTGACAACATATACTTTTACGCGATCCTCCTCAACGACCGGAGAAAGCATGGTTTGATGAAATGAATCCTTCATCCGGTAATAAACTGCTTTCTTTCGGCCATAATAATCTATGGCTGACCAGGATATCCCTGGCCAGCAATCATTCAGTTGCCAGACAAGAGTCCCCATACAACGTGGCTTTCCCCTACGGTGGGCTTCAATTGCTGATTTTATTCCTTCAGCCTGTAACAACTGGCTGGTCAGAATGTAGGAAGAAAAGTCTTTTGGTTTTCTGAAATCCCGGAGCATGTACGCATCAATTGTCTCAAATCCAATCGGATGCTTTTGATGGGTACGCATCACCCGGGAGTCCGGAAGACGATCGTCAGGGGCTGTGAATTTTATGATGGAAGAAAGCTCCGGAAAACCCTGAAATCCATATTCAGACATAAATCTTCCCACTTTCTTCGTATAAATTGAAAATGGCTCCTGTCCCCACCAGACTCCCCAATAATGAACATCGCCCTTTTCCAGACTTTCCGGATGTCCCCACCCGGCAAGAGGAGATGAAGGAACATAGGAAGCCAGGGTATCAAGCCGGCCTACAAGTTCCGGAATTTTTCGGTTAAAAAGGGAGCGGTAAGTGTCATACAGCCTGGATGAATCCTGAATTGATAAGTCATATTGTTTTTGCCAGCCCCAGTTTTTCCATCCTTCATCAATTTCATTATTTCCGCACCATAATGCGATACAGGGATGATTTCTTAAGCGGATGATATTTTCCTCCACTTCAGTCAATACATTTTTAAGGAAGTCGTTTTCTCCGGGATACATGGCACAGGCAAACATAAAATCCTGCCAGACCATCATCCCGTTTTCATCACACAGATCGTAAAAAAGATCTTTTTCATAAACTCCTCCTCCCCAGACGCGCAGCATATTCATATTGGCCGACTTTGCATCACAGATGATCTGATGGTAAAATGAATCACTTACCCGGGGCAGGAAACTGTCAGGTGGGATGTAATTGGCGCCTTTGGCAAAAACCGGAAGCCCATTTACCAGAAAATAAAACGATCTCCCAATGGAATCCTCCTTCTGAACCAGTGAAATGGTACGTAGACCGATCTTTTTTTCTCCTTTACCAACCAGGTGCCCGGCAAATCTGACTTCATAACTGATTTTGTACAAAAACGGTTTTCCCAAACCATTTGGCCACCACAGCTCCGGATTAATGATTTCAAAATTCAAACCCAGGGTATTCTTCCCTTTTTTAATAGCAAAAGCCTGGTGAAAAGATTTTTCATTCTCTAATTTGATGGTAAAATATGCAGAGTCGGCAAGGTCAGAAACCAGGGTTATGTCACTCCTTATTTTTGCAAGCGAATCCGACAGGTTTTTCTGGATAAAGTGGACATCCAGGACATTCACATGGCTCCACGACCTGAGATAAACCGGCTTCCATACCCCGCAGGTGATAAAAGCCGGGCTAAAATCCCATCCGAATTGATAGGCTGCTTTCCGGCAAACCACTTTCTCATCTCCCGGAAGTTTATATTTTAATGCTTCGTAACGGACTTTATTTTCCAATGGAACGGAGGCAAATTGAATCCGGATCACATTTTTCCCGAGAAATAAAAATGACTTGATATCCCTGATCCATTCACGAAACATATTATCAGCAACAATGACCAGACTGTCATTGATGTACACTTTTGCATAGGTATCCAATCCTTCACAAACCAGTTCAATATGCCTATCTGCAAAGGCCCGTTCGAGGATATCGAATTCCTTCTTATACTCCCAACCCGATTCACCGATCCATTGTAAATTTTTTTCGGGATCACGGTAAAATGGATCCTTTATGGTCCCATTTGCAAGAAGGTCAAGATGAACACATCCAGGAACCCTCGCATTCATCCATTCACCGGTTCCGGTTTTTCTGAACTTCCAGGCTCCTCCCAGATCTCTGGTGTTCGGATTCTGGGAAAAACCATACAGTCCTGTGAGCAATAAATAAAAAAAACAAACCTGACAGATTTTCATTATTATTTAAATTGATCCGGCAAAAATACCAGAAAAGAATTTATTTATTAATTTCACCCTTCAATTCAAAAAGAATCATGGATATTGATCATTTAAAAAAGATATTTTACTCAAAATTTGGGCGACCGGATGAAAGTCTGAAAATATATTTTGCACCGGGAAGGGTTAACCTGATCGGCGAACATACCGATTACAACGGAGGGTATGTTTTACCCTGTGCGCTGCAGTTCGGAACCTTTTTGTTGATACGTAAAACCAATGACGGCATGGTCAGGCTGGTTTCCACCAATGCCTCGCAATCTGCCACGGTTCCTTTGGAAAGAATTACCTGTAAAAATGAAATTCAATGGGTGAATTATCCGCTGGGAATTTTCGATCAATTCAGGCAGATGAAGCTTCCCTTGTCTGGTTTCGAAATGTTATTTTCAGGCGACATTCCATCCGGGGCCGGTCTGTCATCTTCAGCATCCATCGAAATGGTTACTGCTTATGCCCTGTCTTCCATGTTAGCTCAACCCAAACTTGGTTTACTCGACCTGATAAGGCTGTCGCGGAAAGCGGAGAATCAGTTCGTGGGAGTAAATTGTGGTATCATGGATCAGTTTGCGGTAGGTTTAGGAGAGAAAGACCATGCTCTTTTCATTAATTGTCACACCCTCGAATATAAGCGGATTCCCATTGTACTGAATGGGTTCCGCCTAATCATTGCCAATACCAATAAACCAAGGGATCTGGTAGAATCCAAATATAACGAGCGGGTTGCTGAATGTCAGCTTGCGGTGACTTACCTTAATCAGACAACTGCCATTTCCAGATTGGGGGAAATCAGTTTCATGCAGTTCTTTAAAATCCAGGACAGGATTCCAGACGAAGTGATCCGGAAACGTGCCCGGCATGTTATTTCTGAAAATCAAAGGGTTTTAAATGCTGTTTCCAGTCTGCTTAAAGGAGATCTTCGGCAATTTGGTGCCTTAATGAACGCTTCCCATGAATCGCTCAGAGAGAATTATGAAGTCACCGGAATAGAACTGGATACCATGGTTGAGGAAGCTCAGAAACAACCAGGGGTTTTGGGAGCACGGATGACCGGTGCCGGTTTTGGTGGATGTACTGTAAATCTTGTGAGAGAAGATCAGGTTGATACTTTTTGTAACAGGGTAGGTGAGGGATATAAAACAAAAACAGGACTTACACCTGAATTTTATTTTGCAGAAATTTCCAATGGGGTCAAAGAAATAACCAATCCGTATGGGACATAAAAATAAAAACAACAAAGAAGCCAGGGAAGAAAAAGCTGAATTAGAAAAACTTCCCAGTCATATCTATGAAGAAGAACTTGCAAAGCTTCAGATTGAGCTTGTAAGGCTTCAGGAATGGATTAAATACAAAGGACTCCGCGTAGTGGTACTATTTGAAGGCCGGGATGCCGCAGGAAAAGGAGGCGCCATTAAGCGCATCACAGAAAGCCTGAATCCAAGGGTTTGCCGGGTGGTAGCGCTCGGCGTTCCCACAGAAAAGGAAAAGACCCAATGGTACTTTCAACGTTATGTGGCCCATCTTCCTGCAGCCGGAGAAATGGTGTTGTTTGACCGGAGCTGGTATAACCGCACAGGTGTGGAAAGGGTTATGGGCTTTTGTACGGATGAAGAATACTGGGATTTCCTCAGGTCCTGTCCGAATTTCGAAACCATGCTGATACGCTCAGGTATCACCCTCATCAAGTATTGGTTCTCAGTGAGCGATAAAGAACAGGAGCACCGTTTCCGGCAAAGGATAGAAGACCCGACCAGGCGATGGAAAATCAGTCCGATGGATGTTGAATCCCGCGGCAAATGGGTGGAATATTCAAAAGCAAAAGACGAAATGTTCGCCTATACGGATACCAAACAATCGCCCTGGTATGTGGTGGAAGCGGATGACAAGCGTCGTGCCCGTCTTAATTGCATCAGCCACCTTTTAAGCCTGATCCCCATTAAAGACGTTCCAAGAGAAACGATTATCCTTCCTCCTCTGGAAAAAGACAAAGCCTACGTGCGTCCTCCCATGTCGGAGCAGACATTTGTTCCTAATAAATATTAATTTTCCTTACTTGAGCACGGAAAACCGGTAGATCGTTTTTTCAGAATATTTCTCTCCCGGTTTTAAAATTGCGTTCGGAAAAGATGGGTGATTCGGGGAATCTGGAAAATGTTGCGTTTCCAGGCACAATCCGTAATGCTGTTTGTATGATTTCCCACCTTTCCCACGTATGCTTCCATCCAGAAAATTACCTGTATAGAACTGAATGCCCGGCTGAGTAGTGAACACCTCTACCTGTCTGCCGGTTCGCGGATCGAATAACTGGGCTGCGAGCGACAGTTCACCTGCTTTTTTATTCAACACATAATTGTGATCGTAACCTCCTTTAACCCTGGATATACGTTCGCCAATGACCATAGAATTGTTAAAATCCATTGCTGTTCCGCTTACCCACGGCAGCTTCCCGGTAGGAATCAGTTCACTGTTTACCTCCGTGTAACGGTCTGCATTCAGTGTCAGTACATTCCCGAGAATATTGGTATCCGCATCACTCAGATTAAAATAGGTATGGTTACAGATATTGACAGGCGTGGGCTTATCTGTCTCCGCTTCTATCAGAATGATCAATTCATTGTTATCATTTAGCGTATAAGTAACTTTTACATTCAGGTTGCCGGGATACCCTTCCTCCCCCGATTTGCTCAGATAGGATAATTCAAGAATGGCGTCAGCTGAATCAGGAACTTCCCGTGCCTCCCAAACCACCTTGTCAAAACCTTTCAAACCACCATGTAAACTATTTTTTCCATTGTTGACAGCCAGATGGTATGTATTACCGCCAAGTCTGAATTGCCCATCCGCGATCCGGTTGGCATAACGACCCACCATGGCCCCGAAATAGGGGTTGTTTGATTGATATTGTCTAAGGCTGTCGTATCCCAGTACAACATCGCCTTCTTTTCCGTTTTTATCAGGCATTAAAATCGAAGTGATAATCCCTCCGAAATTGGTTATTTTTACAATGGTACCCTGGGCATTAGAAAGGGTAAATAAAAACACCGTTTTTTCTTCGGCTTTCCCATATTCAGATTTCATGATTAAAGCGCTATTTGTTTCTATATCTTCCGCTCCATTGATGCCGACACCATCCAATTGTATCTTGACATTCTCCGGGTTGCTACAGCTAAAGAGAAAAAAAAACGCTAATCCGGAAAAAAGTAATCCCTGGTTTCGTTTCATACCAATGCTGTTTGGTTCGTACAAACCTATGAAAATTTGGATCAGGAAAAACAATTATCTTTGCCTCCTGTCTCATTTTACAGGAATTTCACCCGTTTGAAAAAAAAAGGCTTCTTCTTTTATCTTTTCCTTTGTGTTCTGATATGGGTATATCTGTGGCTACGGGCCATTTATGTGCCCATGGTCCATGACGAAATAGCCACTTTTTTTTACAATGTCCAAACTTCGCGTTTTCTCCCATTTTTTTCTCATTGGGATATGAACAACCATGTACTCAATTCAGGCTTGTCAACTTTGTTTTATCATGTATTTGGTTTTTCACCGCTTGTGCTGCGACTGGCAAATCTGCTTGCTTTTCCGGTTTTCTGCCTTTTCCTTTGGAAAATTTCAAATCTGTTCACGAACCCGCTTGTAAAATGGTGGCTTCTGATTTGCCTCCTGATGACCCAGGGGTTTATAGAATTTTTCGGACTTTCAAGAGGATACGGCATTTCAATGGCATTGATGTCGGGCATGCTCTTTTTCCTGCTAAAAGCTACCATGAATTTCAGTATCAGGGGACTGTTTACCACTTTACTCTGGGCTTTTTTTGCGACATTCTCCAATTTGGCACTGATCAACACCTACCTGATCGTTATTTTCTGGCTTTTCCTGCTTTTACTTTCCGGAAAAGATGGTTTGATTCCGAGAAAAAAAATTATCCCAATCCTTTCATTTTGCGCTTTTTGTCTGTTTTCCGTTTTCATTTTCGCACTCATTTCCCTGAAGGCCAGAGAAATGGGCTTATTGTATACCGGCGGATCGGAAGGCTTCAATGAAATAACCCTGAAAAGTTTGCTGGTGATCTTTCTGAATATCAATGTTACTGAAATACACTATTTCCTGGGCTTGTTTTTTATTTTGCTTCTGGAATATTCCGTTTATAAAATTTTACGCCGAAGGACCCTTTTTCAGGGAACAGTTTTATTATTTACATTGTTAGCGGGAAATATATTGGCATATTGGCTGTTGAATATTATTTTCGGTGTTAATTATCCTGAGAACAGGGTGGCAATTTATCTATTACCTTTATTCCTTTTGGCTCTTGGCCTCGCTGTGGACGATTTTATTCAAGTAAGCGGAAAGAAGATTTTCCTGTTCTTCCTTATTCCTTTTCTGATGTTGCCGGCACTTTTTCCTTTTAAAATGAATCTAATGACCACAGAATCTTATTTTAAGGACCCAGTTTCGACTGCATTCTATGAAAAGATTAAAAAAAGTCATTTGGAACAGGATTACCCTTCCACGGTGGGAGGAAATCGGTTGTACCTATTGTGCTGGTCGTTTCAGGATTACAGCACGGGCGGGACTGAAAGTCCGCTTACCTGGCATGATTATCCAGGTAAAATAGCTGACTTTCAGGTGGTGGATGCCAGGGACCTTCCGTTATTTATTAAAGATTATCAGGTTATTGACCAGTATCCTGCCAGCAGCATGTATTTACTGGAAAGGGTCCCTCTTTTAAAAAAAATAGCCGTGTTCCAGCAACAAGGTATCCGGACCGGGCCCGATAACAAGGATGAATATTTTAACCTTATACGTTTAAAAGTTGATTCCCTGATTGGAAAATCACTTTATATAGGCTACGAGGGAAAAATACATAGCGATCAGGTTCCGTTTGAAGCCTGGATTGTGGCAGATGTGAAAGATGCTTCAGGGAAATCGCTTCAATATGTAAATTTCGGTTTGAACTGGCATCGGAAATGCTGGAAAGGAACATCTTCCTATATTAAAAATGGTTTGGTGCTGAATGAGCTTCCCCTGGGATCAGAAACCCTTGTACTCTATCTATGGAATATTAATAAAGTCCCTTTTTCAATAAAGGATTTTAATGCCACATTATTCCGGTATAGCAATTAGTAAAGCCTGCATATTATTTGAAGAAATAATTTGGATGAACGATTTAAATGGAAAAGTAATTATCATTACCGGGGCATCCGGAGGTATCGGGGAAGCTGCCGCAAGGGCTTTCGACCGGGCTGGGTCCCGTATTGTTCTTGTTTCCCGCAGGGAGGATAAGCTGAAAGAGATTGCTTTGAAATTAAAAGATGCCCTGGTAATTCCTGCCGATTTAAGTGATGAAGGGCAGGCTAGAGGCATGATTGAAAAAACCATTGACCATTATGGCCGTCTGGATATTCTTATGAACAACGCTGCTAATATCATGGTTGTAAATGCGGAAAATGTGAGCACAGAAGATTTCTTAAAAGCCTTCATGACAAACCTCTGCGGGCCAGCACTTGCCACCCGTCTGGCTTTTGCGCAAATGGAAGCCCAGGAAAGTGGACATATCATCAATATAGGCTCGCCGGGATTTATGCTGGGTATTCCGTTCTACGCACCATATGTATGCTCAAAAGCGGCGTTCTCGGCATGGACCCGTACCATTCAAGCGGAATGGGCGGATTCATGTGTTAAAATCAGTGAGTATTTCCCGGGTTATATCCGTACTGATTCTAAACCGGAATCCCGCCTTGGAGATATAAATCAGGATTTTTTAATGGAAGAAAAACAGAATTTCATTGCCAGGCATTTTACAAAACCTCAGAGCCCGGAACAAGTGGCAAAACAATTGGTCCGGCTGGCAATCAGGCCGCGTGCGCTGATGTGTTCCTCCTTCCAGGTGAGACTGGGAGCATTTATTTCGAATTTTCCATCCTTTCGTATAAATATTGCCAGCCAGATGGCAAAAACAGCCCGATCTAAAATGAAAATTAACCAAAATCCATGAGACAACCCATCCCTTTAAAAGAAAGAAAAACCGATTACATTTATCTTGCATTTTTTATGATGAACCTGCTTTTCATTACCTACATCGTAGATTTTGAACAGCTGGTGATCAAAGATATAAATAATTTTAAATATCCTGTCTGGCCACTGCCTTTTTTGGTAGATATGGTTCATTGGTGGGGCAATACCTTCGATCCGCTTCAATCGGCCCGCCCGGTTTGGTGGAAAGCCACGATCTGGCTGGATGTGGTTCTTTTCGGGCCTTATTATCTCGCAGCCATTTATGCTTTTATCAAAGGCAGGGAATGGATACGAATTCCGACATTCATCATCATGTCCGTTCTGTTTACGAATGTATTTATTATTTGCAGCGAAGAAATTGCGGGAACAACACCCGCTCTCAATCTGCCGTTGGTTATCATTGCGAATGCCCCATGGGCATTTTTCCCGGTATTTCTGATCTGGAAAATGTGGAAAAATGAACATCCTTTTACCAGGGAAGCTTAGCATGGAATCTCTTTTTTCAGAAATCAGTTTGAAGGGTCTGAGGATTAAAAATCGTCTGGCCATGCCGCCAATGGTTTGTTTTGGATATTCAGATGACCAGGGATTAGTTTCCGACAGGCATATCAATCATTATTCGGAACGTTCTCAGGATGGACCCGGAATCATGATCATAGAAGCAACTGCCGTAATGAAGGAGGGGAGGGCTGCGGTTTCTCAACTGGGAATCTGGTCGGATGAACACATTTCAGGACTTTCCAGCCTGGCTTCCACAATAAAAAATAATGGCGCTCTGTCCATCATTCAATTACACCATGCAGGGCTGCTTTCACCTGAACCGGTTGATCCAATTGCTGGTGGTCCGACCGCGGATGAAAAAAATCCGAGAACCAGGACCCTGGAAATTCATGAAATTGAAAAAATCAGTAATGCATTTATTCATGCTGCCATCCGTGCCCAAAAAGCAGGGTTCGATGGAGTTGAACTCCATGGGGCACATGGGTATCTTCTGAACCAGTTCGCTAATTCCATCATTAATAAAAGAGAAGATGCCTACGGAAAAGATTTTACCGGAAGGATGAAACTGATTACCGGTATTATTGATGGTATCAAAGCCCATTGCAGGGATCAATTCATACTGGGATGCCGCATGGGCGCTAATACACCAACGCTTGAGGCTGGAATCGAACTTGCAAAATACCTTGAACGGCTCAGGCTGGATTACCTCAGTGTTTCACATGGCGGCATGTTGATAAATCTGCCGCGACCACCCAAAGATTTTGATTATAACTGGATTGTTTATAGCGGGACCAGGATAAAAATGGAAGTAAATATCCCAGTCATGGTGGTGAATGAAATTAGATCTCTTGAAAGGGCTTCGCATTTAATCGAAAAAAGGTTGACAGATATTGTTCTGATTGGCCGGCCTCTTCTGGCTGATCCTCATTGGGTAAGTCATGTGTGTAAAAATGGGCCCGTCAACCTTTGCCTGAATTGCAGACCAAAATGCCGTTGGTACGAAAACAGCAGTTTTTGCCCGGCAAGAAAAAAAATGAATCCTTCTTAGTGAATGGTATCAAGTTGCTGTTTCATTTTTGCAACCATTTTCTGATAATTTGCAACATTCACTTTTTCGACAGGTTTTGCAGGAGGAGATATCATTTTTAAAGGATCGGTCGGACTTCCGTTTTTATAGACCCTGAAGTCAAGATGGGCTCCTGTTGAAAGCCCGCTGCTTCCGACATACCCGATGACTTCTCCCTGGCTTACATGAACTCCTGGCTTAATTCCTGTTTCTATTCTTGAGAGATGAGCATAACTTGTAGTATAGATCGTATTGTGCCTGACACTGATTAACCGGCCGAATCCTCCATGCCAGCCTGCTTCAACAACACGGCCATCACCGAGTGCAACCACCGGTGTGCCGCGTGGAGCTGCATAATCAACCCCAAAATGAGGACGCGCGATCCTTAGAATCGGATGCATCCTTGATTTGGTAAACCTTGAACTGATTCTTGAAAACTTAAGCGGTGCCTTTAAAAAAGAACGGCGCAGGCTTTGTGCAGCTTCGTCAAAATAATCTCCTTTCCCTGATTCCACAAAATAGAACGCAAAGAAGTCCTTTCCTTCACTGTGAAATACAGATCCGAGGATCCTGTCAGCTCCGATCGGCACATCGTCCACTAAAACCTCTTCATACATCACCTTAAACCAATCGCCTTTCTGAAGTCCATAGAAATCAATCGTCCATGCATAAACATCTGCCATATTCATGCCCAGGTTCATATCCAGCTTTCCTTCGGCAAAAGCATTCCATAAAGAAGAACTTATTTCGCCACGGGCAGTCCTCACACGGGTGCTGACTTTTTTCTTGTCCGTGTAAACCTTCAAAGAATCACGAAAATCATATACCACAAATTCGATTTCATTTATTTCATATATAAAATACAGCGTCTTATGCGTCGAATCCTTTTTGCAAATTCTTGCGTAGGGATGGCCTGCCTTCATTTTCCTGACATCAAAAATATCGCGTGTAGTTCTGGCAATCCGGTCTATGGTCTGAACTGAAACATAAGGAGACAATAAAACCCCGAGATTTTCATTGTTTATGACTTTTCCTGTGTGAACCTCCAGACTGTCGACATTGATTTTATATGCGGTATGGGTTGTGGGAGGCTCAGGCTTTGAGGCTTTTGGTTTATTGAAATAAGGAATAGTGATAGCAATTACCAGCAGGATAAAAATTAAAAGGGAAGCTGAAATAACAAGGAAATATTTTTTCACAAATTTATTCATTGGAATTTAATTGAATGAAAGATGAATATTCACGATCTCAGGTTTGTTCCCGAGCCGGATAGGAGGACCCCATGTTCCAAAACCAGAGGATACATAGAAATGTGTTGTTCCCTTTTTCATGTAACCCCAGCTGAGCTCATACATCGCCTGGGTTAAATAATTGAGCGGCCATAATTGTCCATGGTGGGTATGCCCTGATAACTGAAGGTCGACGCCTGATTCAACAGCTTTTTCCAAATTAAAAGGTTGGTGATCCATCAGAATAATCGGAAAGGAATGGTCAATCCCCTTCATTAATTCCGGAAGTTCCTTTCTTGGTTTACCGGTAAATCTGGGTTTATCCCTGTCATCCCGTCCTACGAGGTAAAACCTTTCGTCAATCTGAAGAAAAGTATCGCGAAGCATGATTATTCCATGGTCTTTAAGATACCTGATGGCAGGCTCAGCTCCTCCAATATATTCATGGTTGCCGGGAATAGCAAAGACTCCAAAACGGGCATGAATTTGAACCAGGTTTTCACCCAGGTTAAATTTTATTACAGGCGACAGGTCTTCATCTACCAGATCACCTGCAAAAAGAACAATATCCGGATGAAGGGAATTAATGACAGCCACCAACTTATTAGCCTTTCGCTTCGCGATAAGGGTGCCGAGATGAATATCAGAAGTCATCACAATATTCAGGGTCTTATCACCCTGAACGGTTTTATTAATATGGAGACTCAACGGTTTAATCCGGGGATTTCTTGCATTAATGAAACCAAGCGCAACAATCAAAGTTACCACCGAAACAGATACAATGAAAGTGATCATCTTTGTCCTTGCCAAATCCGTAAAGAAAAAATGAGGATAGATGTGAAAGAAATGCTGAAGAATCCTTGAAACATCAATGAGAATTACGATTAATAGAAAATAAAGCATGAATGCCAGCCAGAATGACCCTACCCAGGTGAGGATACCGGTAAAGGCGCACGGATAGTATCGTTCCAGAATCCGGGCGATAATAAACGCGGAAACAATCACCCAAAAAACGAGTGTAAACCAAAATCTCCCTGCACTCCCCGGGGTAAATGCCTGAACGCCCCTGGAAAAAATATAAAAATTTATCAGACCATATACGAGGCTGATGATTCCTATAAATATAATAAATAGGCCTGTTTTCAAAAGTTTATTAGGTATTCAGTCAAATAAACCGCAAAGATACCGTTTCAAATCTGATTTTTTCTAAATTTGGATGAAGAAATAGTAAACTATGGATTCAGGTTTTTCTCTAAGCTGGATTGACTACACCATCATGGTTGTTTATTTCGTTTTTGTGCTTGGAATCGGCTGGGCGCTGAAACGATATATGAAAACCGCAAATGCTTTTCTGGAAGCCGGAAGAGCCATGCCTGCATGGGTTGCCGGTTTAGCTTTTATTTCGACCAATCTTGGCGCCCTGGAAGTAATGGGAATGACGGGTTCCGGAGCCAAATACGGGATGCTGACGACCCATTTTTACTGGATCGGCGCCATTCCGGCCATGGTCTTTCTGGCTTTGTTCATGATGCCATTTTATTACGGGTCCAAAGCCAGATCGGTGCCTGAATATCTGAAACTTAGGTTCGACGAGAAAACCCGCGGTCTGAATGCCATTCTTTTTGCACTGATGACCATCCTCGCTTCCGGGATTTCCATGTATGCCCTTGCCATTCTCATGGAGCGGGTGCTCGGATGGAATTTTCATCTGAGCCTGATATTATCGGCTGCTATCGTGCTTGGCTATACCTATCTCGGAGGACTTTCTTCTGCCATTTATAATGAAGTACTTCAATTCTTTATCATCGTGATTGGTTTGCTCCCGATCGTCATTTTAAGCTTACAGGATCTGGGCGGCTGGTCGGGAATGAAAGACCAGTTGGCGCCTATTGTAAGCGCAAAAGGATTTGCTCCGGATACCTGGACCACAACCTGGAGATATACCGGATCCGCTTCTGCAAACCCAATGGGCGTTGAATGGTATGGAATCTTTGCCGGATTGGGATTTGTCCTGTCTTTTGGATATTGGTGTACCAACTTCCTGATCGTACAGCGTGCCATGTCGGCCGAATCACAGACCGCCGCAAGAAATACCCCGCTGATCGGGGCCCTTCCGAAAATGTTTATTCCTTTCCTGATTATTGTTCCTGGAATTGCTGCCCTGGTATTGCTTAATAAGGAAGGCTCGGGATTTACCTTGCCTGAAATTTCACCCGGACATTACAATTATGATTATACCATCATTGCTTTGCTTAAACAATACCTGCCTGCCGGGGTCCTGGGCCTCGGCATTACAGCCCTCCTGGCATCTTTTATGTCGGGAATGGCAGGAAACGTTTCTGCCTTCAATACGGTTTGGACTTATGATATTTACCAAAGTTATATCCGCCCCCAAACCGAAAATAAAGAATCAGATGAAAAGCACTATCTGATGGTGGGACGGATGGCCACCATTTTTGGAGTGGTGGTAAGTATTGCAGCAGCGTATATCGCAAGTCTTTTCGGTAACATCATGGACTTTTTACAAACCATATTTTCCATGATCAATGCACCTCTGTTTGCAGTGATTTTTCTTGGGATGTTCTGGAAACGCACCACAGGGCATGGGGCATTCATTGGACTTCTTTCAGGATTCTTTATTGCATTGCTTCACCATGGTCTTACTTCGCCTTTGGGGGCAGCGACTTTGGTAAAAGGCGGGTGGATTTGTCATTGTTATACCTATCCCGTCGAGATGGCACAAAATTTCTGGACAGCAATTTTTGCCTGGAGTGCAGCTACCCTCGTCACAGTAGTTATTTCTCTCCTGACGACCCCTTTGAAATCTGATGAGGATCTGAAAGGACTTGTTTATTCGCTTACACCGAAGTACCGAGAGGAACATGTACCCTGGTATTACCGTTCCTCCACACTTGCAACCATTGTCATGACCATAGCTGTGATTTTAACAATTATTTTCTGGTAACCTGAGACATTTTGACCCGGCGACCACAATGAACGGAATAAAACTATAAAATAAAAAATAAAAATGGGCATTGATATCAAATTTCCGATCGGTTTAATGTTTTTCATTCTGGGCCTGCTGCTAACGTTCTTCGGCCTGTTTACCCATGCCGACACCGCTTTGTACAGCCGTTCCCTCGGAATTAATATCAATCTCTGGTCTGGTATCGGAATGTTGATTTTTGGCATGATCATGCTGATTCTGGCTTTTCGCACGCATAAAAACAAAAAGAAATAATATGAAAGCAATGCAAAGGGCTTTTTTAAAGACAGCGGTTGGCTATCTTGAGGTGACCGGTTCAGAGGCGGGAATCCGGAGTCTGTATTTCCTCGATTTCCGGGTAAAAATTACCCGTGTTCCCCATGTACTCAGAGATTGTATAACCCAGCTTGAAGAGTATTTCAATGGAACCCGGCATTCCTTTTCTCTGACCCTCGATCTTCAAGCCAGTCCTTTCAGACTATCTGTCCTCAAAGAAACCCTGAAAATACCTTATGGAAAAACAATGTCATACCAGAATCTGGCAAGGAAACTGGGAAACCCAAAAGCATTCAGGGCCGTGGGGGGAGCCAATGGAAGCAATCCGATTTCAGTTATTGTCCCATGTCACCGCGTAATCGGACAGGATGGTAAACTGGTGGGATACGGAGGAGGACTTTGGCGTAAAAAATGGTTATTGGAACACGAACATGCGTTTTTACAGAGGGATCTGTTTTATGGAAAGAGTTAAAAGTTTATTACTATCAGTACTCTTTCTTACTTGTTCAATCGTTGGATTACCACAGATTCAATCGCTAAAGTTCGATGAACCTGAGTCGTTTACAGTTAAAGGAGTAAATCTTTCAAATGGGACTACCCTGGATTTTCCATACGGATTACCCTTGTTTTCTGTTATAATTGATGGTAATTTTTACAATTCCTATTGCTCCAAACCTGATTATATAAAAGGGGGCATCCATTTTCAACTTGCCGACAGTATCGAAGGAGTTTGTTCAAGGGATGATAAATTCAAACCCGGATTAAGGTACACGGTTAAATTTATAAACAGGGGGAAAGGTACGCATGCAATTGAAAATCTGGTCCCGCTGGGCGAAGGAACAGATAAAATATACATTACTGCTTCAGGAAGTAAAAATTGGCCTCAGTACCTTTGCAGGACCCTTCTGTTCCGCCCCGGATACGGACCTGTGGGTGTAATCATGCCTGATAATGCCTGGCACGCAGGTTTTGCCGACTTCAGGATTAACGATACGGTTTCGGTGACCGGATTGGCCAGACGTACCCAACGCGACCAGACAAAGACTGAAACCGACCGGTGGGCTGTCACCCTTAAACCGGATGGATGGGTGGAGTTCAGCATTTATATTGATATTCATAAAGGCGTATGGCAGAATGGCCTTAAAATGATGTTCCAGGAACGGTGGTTATATGACCTCAGTTCCTTTGACAACACTTTGTTTCAGCGGAAGGATTTACAATGGATGCGAAACGAATATCTCATTTTGCTTCAATTCGCCTGGGATAAAAAATATTTTGATTTCAAAGCGCAGAGATACTCATTTTATCAAAATTTCTTTGAATTTGACTCCCTCACAGGCGGGTATGATGTTTTCATTCTCTGGCCTACCTGGCCAAGATTGGGACTTGATCAGAGAAACCAATGGGATATGTATCGTGATCTTCCTGGCGGGATCAGCGAATTACGCCATCAGGCCGATTTTTTACATCAGCACAGAAGAAAGTACTTTATTTCTTACAATCCATGGGATGAGTCAACAAGAAAAGAAGATCAGCTCAAGGGCATGCAAGATCTTCTCCGGGAAATTGATGCCGACGGAGTGGTTCTCGATACCCGGGGGGAATCCGGTAAATTACTTCAGGCGACCGCCGATCGGGTAAAACCCGGAATTATAATGTACAGTGAAGGGATGGCCGTGCCTAAAGATATGCCAGGAATTGTAGCAGGCCGGGTGCATGATGCTCTTGTCCTTCCGCCACCGCTCAACCTGAATAAAATCATCAAACCCGGTTTCGCGATTTTCCGGGTGCTCCAACTGGCCGACGACCGGCTGCACCGGGAATTGGCAATTTCTTTTTTCAATGGTTATGGAGTAGAGATCAATACCATGCGCCCCGGTCGACCGGAATGGATGAAGGAGGAATTTGCCTATATGGGACTCACCACTAAAATTTTACGGGAAAATTCTTCGGTTTTTATAAACGATGATTGGATACCCCTGATCCCGGTTACAGCAGATTCGGTTTATGTTAATTTATGGAAAACGAAGGAAAAAACGGTTTTTACTATTTTCAGCCTCAAACCTGAAGGGTTCATCGGTAATCTGTTTGAAATTGACGTTCCCGGGGGAAAACACATGGTCGATTTATGGAACCACAGGGAAATCAGATCAAGCCCCGGGGGCGGAAAAACGTTTGCTTCCGTCAGATTGGAAGGGTTCGATCGCTCCTGGCTGAATACAAGAAGGGAAGGAAATGTTGGTTGTATTGCGATCCTTCCGGAATTGATTAAAGTAAAACCTGAAAATGATTCTTTGTTTTTCACTTCAGGTTCGGGCGACAGCATTACAATCACAGGTCAGAACCCCAGCTACCAAGTCCCTCATCATACGTTTCCTTCCAAAGGCATGAAAATCAGAATGTCTGATTATTTTCCACCCAATGTAGAAAAGGTGGTGATTCAGCTTTTTAAGAACAATGAACTTCAGGATGAATGCATTTATCATCCTGTTCCAAATATCCCGCATCTGATTTACCAATTTGAAAGAACCCCAGTTTCTGACAACCTGCCTCAGGGAATGGTAAAAATTCCAGGTGGAAATTTTCGCTTCTATACCAAACGTGATCCAAAAGCAACAGTACCTTTCATTCAGTTGCCTGATTACAGCGATACTTTGTGCGTTACGTTCAGACCTTTCATGATGGATGAGTACCCTGTCACGAACCGTCAGTTTCAGGAATTTTTAAAAAGGGCAGCCTATACCCCGAAGGATAGCAGTAATTTCCTGAGGAATTGGGTGAATGGCCTTCCACCTGAAAGAAAAGATGACTATCCTGTTGTTTATGTATCGCTTGAGGATGCCAAAGCATATGCAAAATATTTTGAAAAACGATTACCGACTGAAATTGAATGGCAGTATGCAGCACAGGGTACAGATATGAGGATATTCCCCTGGGGTAACGATTTTAATTCCCTGAAATGCAACAGTTATTCTGACTCACTCACATCTGTTTTTAAGTTCCCGCTGGGCGCCAGTCCTTTCGGGGTACAGGATATGATCGGCAATGTTTGGCAAATGACCGGGGATGTTTATGATAACGGTTGTTACTATTTCCAGATCATCAGGGGTGGAAGTTTTTTCAAGCCCGAATCAAGTAACTGGTATATAACAGGAGGTCCATTGCCTGCTTACCATCCGGAGATGTTACTCCTTATTTCTCCGGGACTTGACCGGAATTCTACGGTAGGATTTCGTTGTGTAAAGGATTTGCCTTAATTTTTAAGAATCCAGGCATCTTTGTACTGTTTCCTTATTTCTTTGAGCTTTTGATTGGTTTCCATTTTGTTTGCAGATTCAAAAACAGAAACCCTCGCTTTTCCTTCTTTTTCAAGAATCTTTGCATCCGGATATCCTTCAGAAATCAGTTTGGGAATTAGTTTTGAGGCGGTCGCCATGGGAAGATTGCTCTTAATGATGATGTAATATTTTCCGGTAAAAGTAGCCGATGGTTCAATGCTGATTTCTGGTTTTAATTCCTTATTGGATATATTGGGGTTATCCTTCTTTTTTTCCAGTTTCATGTGTTTACTGGAATCAACTGCAGGACGTGCAATCAGGTTCCCGCATAAAATGGCAGGGCCTTCCGGATCAATAAGTTCCCCAAACCAGGCGCATGCATAGTTCTCATAGATTCCGATTCCGATCGCATTCCATTTCTTTCCTTGCCATTTCCCGGTATTCAACAGGAAATTTTTGACATAATCTATCGATTTCCAGATTGCCATGATGCTGTCAGGAATGGCGGAACTGTTTTCCCAATAGATTACTTCATAAGCCTTGCCTTTATATGATGTAAACTCCCTGGGTTTATCCCAAACCGAGTTCTTCTTGGTTTCATCCCGGGGGTAGCAAAAAGCCTTCCATGGACCTTTATCAGACCAGGAATAAGAAGTGCAGGGATCCTGGTCAGGATGATTGAAAAAAAGATCCTTTACGTGAGATGAAGCCACATAGCTCAATGATTTGGATAAGGGAATGGGAGGGAGATCATACCGTTTCCGGTAGTCATTTATCATTCTGAACAATTGCATTTCAGCAGGATTTGCACAGAAGTTAACAGGAACAGATGGTAAACTTTTACCAGGTTGTTGTGCATAAAGCATGGCCTGCTGAATAAAAATTAAAAAGATAATGATGATCCTTGATTGAATCATTTGCCCGTTTGTTATTTTTTTTGCCTGGTGTTAATTAACAATTGATTATTCCTGTCTAAAATCCTCGCATAGAAACCAAACTCTCCAAAGTTATTTTCAATTTTTATTAGCAGTTTATTCCAGCCGGGTTTAATATTTAATAAAATTTCAGCCTGATCCGGTTCAGCCACCCTGTTCCCGAGAAAACGGTAAACCTGTTTACCGTTGAAGATTACTTTAGCTCCATCATCAGAACCCAGATATAAACTTACCTGATCGGACCTGGTAGCATATATAAATGTCATTGCATAGGCAACAACCATCTCTCCCGGACTTATTTTTCCTGCAAGAGAAACAAACCCATTCTCAGGAGTTTGTACGTATTGCCAGCGAATAGGTTTCCCTTTAATCCCTGAAAAAATCCGGTTTGTATCAAAACTTTCCTCTTCTGGGGTATAAATTGAATCAAGTCCCAACCGATAATTGTCAGGTCTGCGGATATTTGGGAAAGGGCCAAGAATATTCCATTCTGAGATATAGTTCCTTTTAGGGTCTAAAGCAATTCCGTCTATCCCGATATCATAACCAAGCGCATTGGGACTTTTTCCGTTTACAACGAATCTGACATCAATTGATTGACCCGGATTCATTAAATCTTTCAGCCAAACAATTCCATCGGGAAGGGTATAAGGGGAGTAGCCATGTATTTCTCCTGCTTTAATGTTATTTACAAATACTTCGGCATTGCCATAAGTTGGACCTTTGGTGTAAAAAAGCTTAAAATTATATTGAGGTTCTTTCAATCCGCTTATCCTGACATTAAAAGAGGATTTATCTTTTGCTGCAATTATAACCTGTTTGTTATCCCCCCAATCGGGTCCAAAATCCGACATATCCGAAACACTTGACTTCAGACCTCCCAGTTCAAACTTCATCTGTTCAGCTTCAAGGAGATGGTTTGGTTTGACAATTCTCAACGGTATTCTCTGACCTGATTTAAGAATGGCGGGAAACGCTTTATGTGGCTCAACCTGATACCAGTAAACCGTACTGCTGTAGTCTGCAATTTCCTTATTCCCATGACCATGCTCAATTGTAAATTTGATGGATTTCCGGAATGGGATCTGGTCAGCAACATGAAACCGATATGCCGCGATCTGGCCAAGGGAATCATTCTTATAAATAAGGCCATTATATGGGCCGGCAAATTCCCCCTGACTGAAATTCCAGCCTCCGGAGAAATAATCTTCAGTACCAGTGCCATATATTGCGGGTTTTTTTTCACCGTCCGTGTATATCATCACATCCCCTTCAAGATAAGACAAATCTCCGGAATAGGATTGCAGATTCAGATTAGCCCCAACAATTTGACCTTTCCCGCTTGCCTGAAACAAGACATAATTTGAATCATAGTTCGTGCGGATACTGCGCTTCCAAAAGGCATGAAAATACCCAACATCCCGATCAAGCGCTCCTTCGAATTTCTGATAATCAATCTGATAATAAAAAGAATAGATGTCAAGATTGGTTTCATTGACAATTTCTATTCTGGCATGTTGTTCAAACGGCATCGGGAAATAACAGATATAACCTCCACCCGTCATTCCAAGATACTGAGAGATATATGGTTTATAAGTGAAGCCATTTCCAAAAAAATCTCCAAAAGGAACTTCAACAGAGGGTTTCTTTTCCTCATCCCAATAAATACGAATGACAATGCGACGAAGAAAATAAGGATCGGGTGAATCAAGGGCAAACCAGATGCGGGTGATCATCCCGGGTCCCTCTACATTGAAAATTGTCGCCTTCTTTCCAGCAGGAATAATGATCATATCATCATTCCCCCCACTTGTATCATGACTGGAAACCTGGATTAATTTACTTTGTTTCAGATAGGGCAGGGCTGCCGGTGATAAAAGCCGCTCAATATCTGCCCGGTTACCCGGGTTACAGGAAACAATGAAAATGACCGAAATAAGAATCAAGGAATGGTTAATAAATTTCAGATCTTTCATGAATTTCAAATTAAGCCTGTAAAGGTACTACTTCTTGTATTCTTCAATGAGCAGCTTTGCCATTATTGCATCCCAGATGTAGTTCGGAGGACAGTTCAGTACCTCATTATCCGGACTATAGGACTCCCAGTAATTATGATTTTTTGATAATTGCGTGGTCACACAGGAAACCATTTTTCCCGCAAGTTTGTGAGCCAGGTCATCATATCCATAGTTCCGTAGTCCATCATATACCATGTATTCCCACAATAGCCATACCGGTCCGTTCCATTTACAGCAATAATCAACATAGGCACTATACCAGGGATCACGAGCCGATAAGGTCGGGATGCCATATCTCCTCCAAAATTTAGTGGTATCGGTAAGGGTAAGTATCAGCCGCTCAGCCCGGTCCTTAGGCGCTGCTTCAGCCCAAAGCGCCAAAAAACCTATTATTTCCTGACGGTGTAAATCACGGGTCAGGAACTTCCAGGAGTGGTCTTTTTTATTCACAGAATAATAAAATCCGGTGGAATCATCCCACATACGTTCATTGATGAGATCATACAAATGATCTGCCTTTGCCGTCCATTCTTGCGACTCCCGGGCTTTTCCGAGAACACCCGCCATCTTGGCGAGGCTCCGCTCTTCCTTCAGCACCATCAAACTGAGGTCAAGACATTCCAGTTCATCAGAAATGTCTTCCTTGTCCACATCCAGATACCTTTCTGCCGAAACCTGAAAAACAGCATTATACCAGTCTCTTACGTTTTCAATAATGCCGTAGGGTCCCCATTCGAAAGTTCCATCCTGATCCTGATCTCGGTTTTTAATCAACCATTCTGTATATCTTGAACCCGATTGATATGCATCCATTAAAAAAGTCCGGTTTTTACTCACCTTGTATATTTCCCAATTGATCCAGCTGAAAAACGGGGTTGAAGTGGTGGGCATGTTCTGATGAGGGTAATCCTGCATCCCCCTTGGGCCATGACGATAGGCGATCAAGCCATCATCCCGCTGCTGCTCCATATAAACTCTCTGGGAATTTTCAGCAGATCCGGGGTCCAGATAGACATAAGCCATCATGCTCAGCGATTCGTGTAAAACCTGGTGCCCGTGTCCCCAGCCCCAGATCGGATTGCGGGAAAATACATAAAAATTATACCTTGTTTTGCCCTCCGGAGCATACATACAACTTCTGGCAAGATTGAAAGCACTGATATATGCCAGTTTCTCAGCTTTTGTTTTAAAATTAATCCTTGGAATGCCTGAAAAAAGAATAAGGTTATCCTCATAGTAGGATTTCAGCATCAATCGCTTGACTGAATCCATTTGACTAATCATCTTTTCTTCATGCTCATTTTGTGCAATAACACCTCTGATATACCTGTAGTTAACCATTTCTCCAGGCTTTAACCTTTTCTTAAATTGAAGTGAGATATAATGGTGTAAACCTGTTGTTTTACAATTAAGAGAATCTGTTCTGTTGGTAGAATAAAAATCGGTTTTTATGGTGTTGTAAAAATCATTCATATCTCCTGTATACCCACCATAGGACCAGACCTTCTGATTTGTGGTAAAAATATCTTTGAACCTTGTGGGATAACCATATTCTGTTTTCAAACCACTAATCAAACGATACGGACTTTCATACCGTTTTGTGATATAGCCTTCCAGGTTCGTATCATAACGGATCAATTCCAGGGAATCATTGTTTGCTTCAAGCACAGGGTAAACATCCAGATCATGACTTAACCCATCGGTGTTTTTTATAACCATGTCAACAATCGCAATGGTGGAACTATATACAAAAAACGTTTCCTTCACATGTATCCCCCTGAAAGGTTCATATTCCAAAATGACCATATCCGGAAATGAGATGTCAACTACGGGCTTCTTAAAAAACTCACCGATTTTCGGAATTACCACCTGGTCCACTTTCCAGATACAAAATATGGTCCCGGCATGATCGCTCGAATAACTGACCGGCCTGCAATCGGAGTAATAATCCATTTTATATGCTTTGTCGCCATACAATCTGGACCGGTTCATGGTTGATGAATAGGTAGTATACAGGGGATCGCCGGCTTTTGCTCCGATCTGCATATATTCTTCGATCGGCTTGAGTTGCTGTGAAGCCAAGGAACAGGAAAAAATTAGAAACAAACACAGGAAAGAATTTATTTTCATAGGAAAATTATTTTTTTTCTCCATCCATTAAAAATCTCAAAGCAAGCCCGGCCCAGATATAAGTCTGGTTCCAACCGGCCTGGTGTTCGTCGGGGCTGTAAAATTCCCAGAAAACATGGTCTTTTTTCAGATGATAAATCATATTGTCGAGAACCTTTTTAGCCAGGTCTGCGGCTTCCTTTTTGTATCCGAGATCCAGCAAACCTTTGAATATTAAATAATTCCACTGTATCCAAACAGGACCATTCCAATATCCCATCGGACAATAATAATCATCTTTCGCTGACAGGGAAGGAATGCCATAAGGACGCCAGAATTCTTCCGGGTCCTGCATTTTTTGCAGCAGATATTTCACCCGGGTATTGTCAGCAACGCCAGCCCATAAAGGTAAGAACCCGATAATCTCTTTTCTTTTCAAGTCGCCCGGGGAATGAAAGGAAAAGCTCTGGTCTTTTTTATTCACATTGTAGTAAAACTTTGTTTCGTTATCCCATAACTTTTCATTTATGAGCCTTGTTCTTACATCTGCTTCTTTCTTCCAATGTTTTGAATCAGACGGATTGCCCAGTATTCCGGCGATCTCTGATAAGGACCGTGCCTCTTTAACAAGCATGGAATTCAAATCCGGGCCTTCAAAATTTCCGGGCCAGCCAACTTTATCCCAAACAGCTACACGGGCATCTCTCACCGATTCAAGTTCCGCCTGACCGCCCCATTCACATAAGCCATTTTTATTGGAATCGCGGTTTGTCACAAAATATTGATAATACTTCTTCCCCGATTCGTAAGCTTGTTTAAGGAATCCTTTATCTCCGGTAATTTTAAAAATTTCCAGGTTCTCATAATTGAACCAGGGCGCCGAGCTGGTCATAAAACCATTGGTTTCAATGGTTTCGTTGAGAAAGGGCCCGGTCCTGTAATTGATATATCCATCTTTATACTGCCGTTCCATATAAACCCTTTGGGAATTCATAGCTCCTTCGGGATCCATGTAGGCATAGGCCATCATAGCCAGGCTTTCATGGAAAACCTGTCCGCCATATCCCCAACCCCATTTTGGTTCCCGTGAAAACACATAATAATTGTAATGGCAGGCTCCTTCAGGAGGCATCATGCACTGCCGCATCAGGGAAAATGAACTCCAATAAAGCATTTCTTTATCCTTATCATCAAATTCCATAACTGGTATATGGGAATAGTCTTTTTCATCCTCCTTTAGTAATTGATTGAAATCTACTTTGAACATTTCGTCCAAATTTCTGAGCTGCCCGGCCTTACGATTTCGTGCATCACAAAGGCCAATTACGACACTGAAAGTAGTCCTGTCGCCTGGTTCCATTCGCAAGGTCCTGATTCCGCAAATACCTTTGATTGCACTTCTGCCTGGTTTAAGATTGATAAAGGACCGTTTTAAAGGCAGGATAAAATCATCCCCCGGGTTTTCTTTTTCATCCTGCCGATTCAAACTGAAAAGCAAGGCGCTGTCGAATCTCAGATTACTGCTGAAATAAGCCGTCAATTTTTCAGTCAGCGGAATATTGTGTTCCACCATCCATTTGTCTCGGGGTTTTATCAAAGGAAAAGAATAGGCATAATTACAATTTTCATGATTGATATCCATGATCGGATCATCCGAAGCATAATAAAGATAGGGGAGAAGGCTCACCTGTGATATCGTGTTTCCCAGATTGGAGACCTGGTACCGGCAAATCGTCCATTGAGAATTGTAAACAGTGAATGTTACTTCCACTTTTATGTTGGGAAAGGGGAAGAAATAATAAGCAAGCAGATCGCTGTATGAAACCGTCACAACCGGTTTCTGGTACATTTCATTCAAGCTGAAACGGAGGTCATTCTTTTCCATGAAAGCAAGCCCTGAATTCGGGCCATCCTTAGAAACCATTTCTATTCCATTTTCTCCGTCATTAAAACGGAACTGGTATCCCTGGTCGGTCAGATACGAGGATCGTTGGATATTTGCCGCATAAGTAATATATAATGCATCATCCGCAGTGACATTGAGGTGAGAAAGAAATTGCGCCTTTAAGGAAATGGCTGTAAAACTGAATACAACCATGAAATGCATGATCAAAGTTATTTTCATAACATCTTTATTTCAGAAAGATACTGACTAGTTTGTGTTCATATGGTTTTTTTGATTTTCTGAATGAAACTGAAAGTTCAGCATATGGTTCATAAACCCTGATAATTTCAGCTCCATTGATTCTATCTATCTGCCATCCATTCAAACATATTTTTAAGGTCTGATCCATTCCCGGGACGCCTTCCAATTCGATTTGATATTCGTTTTCTAACAGTTTTGCTGAAAGTATGCGTGTTCCGGCTGCAGAATAGCCGGGCTTGGGCTCAGGAACCAAAGGAAACACAGAAATACCTTTTTCAGTTTCAACCACAACCTGACAGGATTTTTTTAAATCTACCTTCAGAAATATGGTTACATTCTGGTCCGTTTTAGAAAAAGTGAATGGAGAGTCATGCCCATCAATTTTAACGCTTTTCACTTGTGTTCCAGCCGGCAAAACAGGCATGAAATCCATTTTAATGGACGATCCGTATTGAAGGGTCAAATCGTAAATATACTTTCCTGAAACGTGGTGAAAAGAAAAACCGATCCGTTTGTCGGCCATCCGGATATTTCTTACCGTCAAGGAATCCCAGTCTTGGGGCAGCCGGGGGGAAAGAATAATCCTGTTTTCCTGAGCAAATATCTCCAAACCAAGCATTCCCTCAATGATCGGCTGAAGAACCATGGTTTCCGACCAGCATTGGTGAGGACAAACACCGGAAGGCTGATAAACCGCTCCATTCATGACTTCCTCGACAAATCCAAGCCCCCAGTTTTTATAGACATTTAAATTGTTCATCAAATGAGAAAAGCCCTGAAGATAATTTCCATAAGAATATTCAGCGAGGGAGGTCCAACCCGTGAATAAAGGCCAGACACTTCCATAATGATAACCTGTCGGTTTAAAAAACGGACTGTCATCACGGATTATCCGGGTGCCCCAGTTCGTTGAAAAAGCATTTCCCGCATATTGACCTAAAACTAATTTTGCTTTTTCGGGATCGGCCAATTTAAAATAAAACGGAACAGAAGGTAAAATAGTTTGTTCGGTACGGTATGTCCCATCCAGGTTTTTGCCATAGGCAAAAAAATGAAGGCTGTCGTTCCAGAAATCCGCATTGATGATTTTTCTGACTTCCGAAGCTTCTTTTTCAAATCTTGCCTGACTGGAATCGCCAATGAACCTGGCCATATTCGCTGCTTCCTTCAATGCGGCTGACCAGCAGCCTGCCAGGTAGAGGGTTACATGGGAACCGTATAATTCCCCGCCTTCGACCCAACCATGTCCCACGTTTGTATTTTCCGGTAAATGATCCCCGTCCGTATCGGTGGAAAAGCAGAAATGGATGGCTTTCAGGATATTGGGCCAGGTATTTCTTAAAAATGCCGTATCATTGCTGTGCCTGAAGTATTTCCCGGCCAGGACAATGTATAAAGGCGTTGCATCCGCTGCATCATAATGAATAAATCCTGAAGTGGTGGCCTCATGAAAAATCTTTCCGTGTAAATCCTGATATTTATTAAAGAACTCGAGCTCATTTTTCACGGTTAAAAAGTCACCATAATCCAAAAACGCAAATCCACTCCACTGTCCATCCCTTCCAAAATACCAGCCATAACCCGGTCTTCCGTTTATCTTATGTCCGCCATCCCAGCCCCGGCCAGTGGTTGAATAACCAGCCACCAATGATTTACCCATCCCGGGCGTATTGACACGGAAACGGTTTGACCCTGCCAATGCCCAACGGTAACCGAGGTTAAAATTCTGATCAGGCGTGGTAATTATTAAACTATTCGTAAATAACTCATTGGCACTGCTCAGCGCATTGTTTAAAATTTTATTGGGCTCCCTGATAACCATCTCATATCTATTGAATGCAGATAAATACCCTTCCGATGAAGTAACAAATACAATATCCAGGTTATCATTCATTTTCAATTGATACTGTAACAGACAACCAACTTCAGCCTGAACCGATGGCACACCCATAAAATTTCCTTCCCCGTAATTATATTTAAATCCAGAGTATTGACCTGATTGATATGCAATTGGACTTCTATTTCCACCCAGAAATAAATTCATATCCCCAGATAAATCACTCAACATGAATGCATTCAGGTCCATATCCCATAAATGACAGATCGAGCCTGTTGCTTTTTCAGAATAAGGCCACATACGTCTTAAATTGGATTTAAACCGTATGATGAGTTCGGCAGGATAAACACCCCTGTACTCATAATGTATCACACCAGCCGGGTCAAGTGGATCAACAACAAGAATTTCTTTTAAATAAGCCCGTGAAAATTTATATTCCCTGAGAAAATATGCAGGATTCACCTGTATTTCAGGTCTTTCATCATTGAGCCAAAGTATCGTATCCTTATTGCTGAAACGCAATCCGACTTCATAATCCCTAAAAGCCATAAAAGGATGGGCCCAGGTTTCTTCTATTCCTCCTGTTTCACTGCCCATGGCAAGGATGCGCTCGCCTGCCAGATCATAAAAATTTGAAGTGGCATACCTTCGGTCCAGAGACAATGGGTCTGGCTCAATTTTCCAGGGAGAACTTTCCGGCGGTATAAAAATGATCCTATCCGTAATCTGTTTCATGTTTTCACAATTTACCACTTCCGCTTGAGCATAATCCCAATAATATTTTGCCTGATTTTCAAATTTTCCATTGAGGTAATCGAAAATATTACGGGTAAACAGTTCAAGATGATCCCTGTTCAGATTTGAGTCAGCAAAATTCATATAAGCTCCAACGGCGATGATTTTACCTTTCCCTGATTGATATTCGGTCACCAGCTTTGAGTTTTCCCTGAGTCGGATATAGTCCCAGTCCACCGCAACTACTTTTCCGTTCAGGGGTACCTGATCACCAAAATAACCGGTAACGGGAACAGAAATATTTTGAGGCGGTTTGAAAATGTATGCTCCGCCATTTAAACCATTAAAAATCGGATGTTCCCGAAATGCATGAAATCCAAGACTTCTTCCATATCCTTTATCCCGGCATGTTTTCAGACTGTCTTTTGGCAATATACTTTCAAGGCCTGACTCGAATAAAAAATGAACCGCCTCGCCGGAAAGCAGTAAGTTCCCTCCCTGCTCCACATAGGATCGCAGAACCTGGCTTGTCTTCTGATTCTTTCCCGAATTTCCGGAAGCTGAAGGATCATAGCTGCGAATCCAGAGAACAGGAATCTTACGAATGGCTTTCGGGCGGATCATACGGATCGGAATGTATTCTCCGCGGTAATCCTTTAAAGCATTTAAAAAATCATACGAGGCCTTTCTTTCGGGCTCAGATTCGGGAGAAGAATTGAAGTCGACAAGTCCTACAATAGATTTCTGAGACAAACCGGGCTGCTGCTTTTTATTTTTAGTCAGGTTAAAAGAATGCATCTTCAGACTCTGTCCTTTAATGGATTGGCTGAATGCCTGCAAACCGGCAAGCTGTAATACCAAAAATAAAACCGGGACGATAATAAATGGATACTGTTTCATAGAATTTGTATGAGGTCTGACAGGGCTGGAGCAATTGGAACCTGGCATTGGAGAAGTCTTTCAGAAGCATGATGCCCGTTCGGGATCAGTAAACAGGAAATTCCCATTTCAGCAGCTACTTCGGCATCGTGGCAGGTATCGCCGATAAATAAAAGCTTATCTCCTGGAATTCCAAGCTTCTTCATGAACTTTATTCCGACATCTGTTTTCCCATGCGCATAATGGTCATCAAGTCCGTTTATGTGATCAAAATAATTAAAAACCCCGTATGCCTTCGTTTCAGCAATCAATTCATTTTGCTCCCGGGCAGATAGAATACTCTGGCGGAATCCTTTTTTCTCAAAAGCTTCCAAAACCCTGAAAACCTCTGGATGCAATTGGCTCTCTTTCTGCCTTTCGTTGTATCTGATCATGAATTCCATTCCCACTTTTTCAAAGGGTTCTTTGTTGAAATCAAACCCAAGTTTTCTATAATATTCTTTGACAGGGAAGTTAAATATATTCCGGTACTCTTCCAGGGTTTTTGTCGGGATATGCCTATCAGCCAGAAGTCCATTCATTACATCAACACATAACCATGCATCATTCAGCAATGTACCGTTCCAATCCCAGATGATATACGCGTATTTGGATAGATCAATCATCGTAAATCGTACTTTTGTGTTTTCAAAAATAAAGAAAATAGCATCGCTTCACATGAATTCCGACACCTTTCTGCATACACTTGAGCCTCTCCGCGATTGTACATTGTGTCCGAGGGAATGCCATGTCAACCGCTTTGCGGGCATGAATGGTTATTGCAAAAGCGATGTATCCTTCAACATTGCATCCGTATGCATTCACAGGGGAGAAGAACCGGTTATAAGCGGAACTAAGGGAATCTGCAACATTTTCTTTACAAACTGCAACCTGCAATGTATTTATTGCCAGAACCACCAGATCAGCAACCGCAGCGTCAGCAGAAGTTTATCTTCCATGGATCTTTCAGAATTGTTGAAAGCAATCATTGACATTCTGGAAACAGGGATCAACCTTGTGGGATTTGTATCTCCATCGCATTTCATACCCCAGATGAAAGTGATCATTCAGGCAGTGAATGCTTCAGGATATTATCCAAAATGGCTGTACAACACCAATGGGTATGATAAAACAGAGACGCTGCGCACCTTGGAGGGTGTCATCGATGTTTACCTTCCCGATTTAAAATACCTTGATGAGAGTCTTGCTTATAGACTTTCAGACGCAAAAGACTACCCGGATGTTGCCATGAAAGCCCTCAGGGAAATGTTTCGCCAGAAAGGATCAACGCTGATATTGAGCGAAGAGGGAATTGTTGAATCCGGGATGATCATTCGTCACCTTGTTCTTCCGGGACAAGTGGAAAATAGTTTGAAGGTTTTAAAATTCATTGCCGATGCGTTATCTCCCCGGGTACATGTTTCATTGATGTCGCAGTTTTATCCAGCCGGAAAAACCAAGGATTATCCGGATATGAACCGTGGCATTACTGCAAATGAATATAAGATCGTGCAAAAGGAAATGGAAAAGCTGGGAATGTATTCAGGCTGGGGCCAGGAATTTGAAAGTAAAGATTACTACAAACCCGAATTCGAAAAATCTCATCCATTCGAACACTCGTAAACGGAAGTTTTTATAGGAAGATCAGGCTGGATTACTTCTTGATCGTGAATTTTTGCTTTATTGAATAATTTATTTGGTTCCGACACATCAAGTGCTTATTTTTGACAACTTATAAAGAATTAATATTTTTCTTCACATAAAACTAATCATTATGAGGCTTTTATTATCAACAATTCTTGTAGGCCTGTTTCTTGTCCCGGCTAAATTGGTCAGCGCTCAGGAAAATGAAAAGAAACCTGATTCGGGCTATGTTTTTACCATGGAAAAACAACTTCCGGCAACTGCCGTAAAAAACCAGTACAGGTCAGGAACCTGCTGGAGTTATTCCGCCATATCGTTTCTGGAATCAGAATTATTGAGGAAGGGAAAAGACACCTTCGATCTCTCAGAAATGTATTGTGTAAGAAATTGTTATAACGATAAAGCAAAAATTTATGTCCGTTACCATGGAAATTATACTTTCAGCGGAGGAGGAGCCGCCCATGATGTGACTTATGTCCTGAAAAATTATGGCTTGATCCCGGATGAAGCTTATAACGGACTTGTGATCGGAGAATCCAAGCCGGTTACGGGAGAAATGGATGGGGTTTTGAAAGCATATGTGGATGCTGTTATCAAAAATCCGAACAAACAACTTACGCCGGTCTGGCACCAGGGATTTACCGGAATTCTTGATGCTTATCTCGGAAAAGTTCCGGAAAAGTTTACCTATAAAGGCAAAGAATATACTCCTGAATCCTTTTCTGATATGCTTGGCCTGAACCCGGATGATTATGTAGAACTGTCTTCATACACCCACCATCCGTATTATGAGCCGTTTGTGCTTGAGGTTGAAGACAACTGGCTGATGGATAAAGTTTATAATGTGCCGATGGAAGAATTGATGCAAATTATAGATAATTCCATCCTGAATGGATACACGATTGTATGGGGTGCTGATATCAGTGAAAAAGGTTTCTCCTGGAAAAATGGAGTAGCGGTTGTTCCCGATAAAACCGCTCCGGAAATTGCAGGCCTTGAACGCACAAAATGGGAAAAAATGTCGGACAGTGAAAAAGAGAAACTATTGTATAAGTTTGACAAACCCATGCCTGAAAAGACCATCACCCAGGAAATGCGTCAGACAGAATTCGATAACTACCAGACCACTGATGATCACGGGATGCAATTCACAGGGATTGCTAAAGACCAGAATGGCAACAAGTATTATTATGTAAAGAATTCCTGGGGAACCGAGGGAAGCCCTTATAAAGGCTATTTCTATGCTTCCGAGGCTTTTGTTAAACTTAAAACTATGGATATCATGGTTAATAAGAATGCCATCCCAAAAGCCATCCGGAAAAAACTGGGTCTATAAAAATTAAATGTCAGCCTGATACCTGATCCAGGGCTTTCATGAGTTTGTGGCAGGCTTCTTCTATTTCAGCAACCGTGATTGTCAGCGGAGGAGCAATACGAAAGGTGGCCGGTTTGAATAAATACCAATCCAGAATGATTCCCTCCTGAATTGCTGCTTCAGAAAGAACTTTACGCTTTTCCATTTCTTTCAGGTCTACTCCGATTGCCAACCCGACCCTGCGAATCTTTCCAATAGCCGGATGACTTTCTATGGTTTGCTCAAGGATTAAACCCTTCTTTTCTACAGAACCGAGGAGATCATTTGCAAGCAATACCTCAAGCCCGGCAAGGGAAGCCGCGCAACTTAAAGGATGTCCCCCAAAAGTGGTGATGTGACCGAGTTCCGGTTCATAAGCAAGGGTTCGCATGATGGCATTTGAAGCAATAAACGCACCCAGAGGTAAGCCCGCGCCCATGGCTTTTGCCAATACAAGGATATCAGGCAGAATCTGAAAATGTTCATGGCTGAATATCTTGCCAGTCCTGCCAAAACCCATCTGGACATCATCAATTACCAGCAAGGATCCGGTTTCCGTGCAGCGCTGACGCAAGGCCTGAAGGAAGCCCTTTTCAGGGATCACCATACCTGCTTCAGCCTGAATGGTTTCGGCAACCACACAGGCTGTTTTATTGGTAATATTCCGGAGACCTTCAAAATGATTGAAATCAAGTTGCCTGACGTCCGGTAACAAAGGCCGGAAAGCGTTTTTCAAGACTTCATTCCCTAAAATGCTAAGGGCACCATGCGTGGAACCATGATAAGCATTCCTGAAAGAAATAATTTCCTGTCTTCCGGTAAACCGTTTGGCAAGTTTCAATGCTCCTTCAATGGCTTCACTGCCCGAATTAACGAAATATACCGTATCTAACGACGGACCCAAAAGTCCGGCCAGACGCTTTGCAAGCTGAACCTGAGGCGACTGAATAAATTCACCGTAAACATTCAGATACAGATAGTTTCCGGATTGCTTGTGAATGGCCTCCATTACCTTTGGATGACGATGCCCGATATTGCTGACAGAAATTCCGGAGACCAAATCCAGATACCTTTTCCCTGAACGATCCGTGAGGTAAATTCCTTCTGCCTTAACAATCTCCAGCCCGATTGGATTAAATGAAGCCAAACCGAGGTGCCTGAAAAAGATTTCCCGATCATTCATTGAATTGAAATTGAAGCCCGAAAATAGCTAAAAATTGTGATATCTTTGCAAGAACACTGCAGGTATGAAAGATAAAGTGGTTATTATCACAGGTGCATCATCCGGTATTGGCAAAGCCCTTGCTCAGGAGTTGGCCGGAAGGGGAGCAAAACTGGTACTCGCTTCCCGCTCGGTGGAAAAAATTCAAAAGGAATATGAGCATATTCCGAATGTTTTAATTTTAAAGACTGATGTAAGCAGGGAAGAAGACTGCCGTGTTTTAATTGATAGAACGATTGAGAAATTCGGCGGAATTGATGTACTCATCAACAACGCGGGTATTTCAATGCGGGCGCTGTTCGAAGTTGTAGATCTTGAAGTGATCAGGCATCTCATGGCGACAAATTTCTGGGGAACTGTTTACTGTTCAAAATTTGCGCTTCCTTATTTGCTACAAGCAAAAGGTTCGCTTGTTGGTATTTCTTCCGTTGCAGGGTATAAAGGATTACCGGGAAGAACAGGATATTCGGCATCCAAATTCGCAATGCAGGGTTTTCTTGAAGTGATTCGTATTGAGAATATGAAAAAGGGCCTTCATGTCCTGATTGCCTGTCCAGGTTTTACCGCCTCCAATATACGCAATGTTGCTTTGTCAAAGGATGGAAGTTCACAAGGAGAAACCCCTCTTGACGAAAATAAATTAATGGCCGCAGAAACAGTGGCGGTTCATGTAGCCAATGCCATAGTGAACCGAAAAGACCGCCTGACACTGACCACACAGGGAAAAATGACGGTACTGCTGAATAAGTTCTTTCCGAAATTCATGGATAAAATGGTTTATAACCATATGGCAAAAGAGCCTAACTCCCCGTTTAAATAATAAATTCTTAAACAGGCGATTAATTGTTTCTGGGATGAAACTGAATGATGGTACTGCGAAGGTATTCGCGATCCAGATGGGTATAAATTTCTGTTGTGGTTATTGATTCATGTCCAAGCATCTCCTGTACTGCCCTGAGATCTGCTCCTCCTTCAACCAGATGGGTGGCAAAAGAATGGCGGAATGTATGCGGACTGATATTTTTCTTTATCCCCGCTTTTACAGCCAATGCTTTTATTATAGAAAAAATCATTACCCGGCTAAGCCTGGCACCCCGCCTGTTCAGAAACAGGACATCCTCTTGCCCATATTTTTCATGAGCATGCGACCGAATATTCCCGAGATAAAATAAGATTTCATTCTCCGCTACTTTCCCAACCGGAATAAGCCTTTCTTTATTACCCTTACCGATGATTTTAATAAAGCCTTCAGTAAAGAACAAATCAGATATCTTAAGGTTTATCAGCTCCGAAACCCTTAGTCCGCAACCATACAATATTTCCAGCATTGCTTTATTCCGTTTTCCTTCAGCAGTACTCAGGTCAATGGCTTCCAGAATGGCATCAATCTCTTCAACACTGAGGATGGTCGGTAGCTTCCGACCCATTTTAGGAGCGTCAAGCAAACTGGTGGGGTCTTTGCTCAGTATATTTTCCATCAGTAAATACTTGTAGAACACCTTAAGTCCGGAAATAATTCTGGCTTGTGATCTTGATGTTAACCCCTGTTCTGTAATCCACTTTAAAAAATTCTGAAGGTGAATGAGTCTGACCTGGTCGGGGAGCAGGATTAAGCCAGACAGATTGAGGTACTGACAAAATTTTCTGATATCATGAACATACGCCTGGACGGAGTTTTCTGACAAGGATCGTTCAAGGCGGAGGTATGCTTTGAACCCGTTGATATAGGAATCCCAGTTAGTCAATGCTTGATAATTAGTCTATTAAAGATATATTGACTGAAAAATAAAAGTATGAAAATATTTTGGTTAATTCCATGAAATTATTTAATTTTGCAGTCCTTTAAATAAAGCAGGAAAAAAATGGCTAAGAAGAGTAAAGATCAGCGAATTCAGGTTATCCTGGAATGCACGGAACAGAAGACCAGCGGGGTCCCCGGCATTTCCAGATACATTACTACCAAGAATAAAAAAAATACACCTGAAAGATTGGAAATTAAAAAGTTCAATCCTTATCTGAAAAAAGTAACCGTACATAAAGAAATTAAATAACTAACAGATATGGCAAAGAAAGTTGTTGCTAGCTTTAAAAGTTCAACCGGAAAAGATTTTACCAAGGTGATACGTATGGTCAAATCACAAAAAACCGGAGCATATGTTTTTAAGGAATCCATTATTCCCAATGATCTCGTGAAAGATTTTTTAGCGAACAAAGAGAATTAAATCAGTCTTAATGTTGAAGAGAAAAGCTTTTTTCTTATGGGAAAAAGCTTTTTTTATATCTTTAAATTCATCCTTCTCTTTATTTTGTTTGCATTATGGGGTTATTCAATATTTTTTCAAAAGACAAGAAAGAAAATCTTGAAAAAGGGCTTGAAAAGACTAAGACCAATTTGTTTACAAGGATCTCAAAAGCAATTGTTGGAAAAACGAAAATTGATGATGAGGTTCTGGATAAACTTGAAGAGATTTTAGTCACTTCCGACGTTGGAGTTGAAACTACCCTAAGGATTATTGAACGGATTCAGGCCAGGGTAGCAAAGGATAAATTCATTGGAACCACTGACTTGAATATAATCCTTAAAGAAGAAATTTCGGAAATGCTCGAGGAAAATAATGTCATTGATTTTACGGAATTCTCATCTCATGAAGAAAAGAAACCTTATGTGATAATGGTGGTCGGTGTTAATGGAGTTGGGAAAACCACCACGATCGGAAAACTGGCATACCAATATAAAAAAGCCGGGAAATCAGTATTACTGGGAGCTGCCGATACTTTCAGGGCTGCAGCGGTTGACCAGCTATCGATCTGGGCCGAAAGGGTAGGAGTACCTTTAATTAATCAAGGGATGGGCACAGATCCCGCTTCTGTTGCATTTGATACCGTTAAAACAGCCCAGGCACGGAAATCTGACGTAGTTATCATTGACACAGCCGGCCGACTGCATAATAAAGTGAACCTGATGAACGAACTCACGAAGATCAGGAAAGTAATACAGAAAGTAATTCCCGATGCGCCCCATGAAGTTCTGCTTATCCTGGATGCCTCCACCGGACAAAACGCATTTGAACAGGCGAAACAATTTACTTTCGCAACAGAAGTTAATGCCATCGCATTGACAAAACTTGACGGAACCGCCAAAGGCGGTGTCGTAATCGGAATTTCCGACCAGTTCAGAATTCCTGTTAAATACATTGGAACCGGAGAAACTGCCGAAGACCTTCAGATATTTAACCGTCAGGAGTTTGTTAATAGTCTGTTCAACTGATGAACCCACAGCAACCCACAAAAAACGTTACCCGTAAACTGAAAATCGGGGTCGTCTCCCTGGGATGTGCAAAAAATCTTGTGGATACAGAAGTGCTTTTAAGGCAACTGGATGCTGATAAGTTCAATGTTGTTATTGACCCTCCGGATTCTGCTTCCCTTGATTATGCCCTGATCAATACCTGCGGTTTCATCCGCGACGCCAAACAGGAATCTGTCGATACGATTCTTCGATTTACACAAGCAAAACAATCAGGCCTTATTAAGAAGGTCTTTGTGATGGGTTGCCTCTCACAACGTTATAATAGTCAGCTTAGCCAGGAAATTCCTGAGGTTGATGCATTTTTTGGAATCGGCGAACTGAGAAAAATAGTCAATTCACTGGGCGGGAATTATAGAAATGAATTGCTGGGTGAAAGAAAAATCACCACCCCTTCCCATTATGCCTATCTGAAAATTGCCGAAGGCTGTGACCGGAAATGTTCTTTCTGTGCCATCCCCATGATTCGTGGAAAACATATTTCCCGTCCCATGGAAGAAATATTACAGGAGGCGAAACTTCTTGTTCAGAAGGGTGTGAGGGAATTAATTATTATTTCTCAGGATACCACCTATTATGGACTTGATCTGGGAAAAAAGAGAATGATCGCTCCTTTGCTCGAGAACCTTGCAAAAATTCAGGGTCTTGAATGGATACGCCTGCAATATACTTACCCGGATGGCTTCCCCCCGGATCTCCTTGAGGTAATGAAAAACTCTCCAAACATTTGCAGGTATATTGATATTCCCCTGCAACATACCAGCGACCGGATTTTAAAATCCATGCACCGTAACATCACAGGAAAGAAAAGCATGGCCCTGATCCGGAACATCCGCAAGAATATCCCGGAAGCTGCGATCAGGACAACTTTCATCGTCGGGTATCCCGGGGAGACCAAACAGGAATTTGCAGAACTCCAAAACTTTGTACGGGAATTGCGTTTTGAAAGGATGGGGGTTTTCACCTATTCTCATGAAGAAGATACAGACGCATTTCATTTGAAGGATAATATTTCCCAAAAAATAAAAAAGGAGAGAGCGCTCAAACTCATGAACTTACAGGAAGACATCTCCCTTCAGTTGAATAAGGAAAAGGTTGGAAGCATACAAAAAGTGTTAATTGATTCCCTCGATCCGGAATATTATATTGGTCGTACTGAAATGGATTCACCGGAGATCGATAATGAAGTTTTTATAAAGAGATCTAACAATACCCTGCAGATTGGAACGTTCTATCAAGTAAAAATTGTTGAAGCCGGAAGCTTCGAATTATTTGCTGAACCGATTTTGTTAAATATATAAAATTTCCTTGCTATGAAAAAACAATTATTCCTGGTGTTTGGTTTACTGTTTATTTTCCCATTAATCCTTTTTTCACAAATTAAACAAGTTGATGGAAAAGTCATTGACACCCTTAACCGTCTTGATCAAAATAATCTGAAAACCGGTTACTGGGAGGAAAGATCCGGTGAATTGGTAATTAAAGGATGGTACAAAAATGATAACAAGACGGGGAACTGGCTTACTTTCTATGGAAATAACATGCTCTTTAAACTCGAAGATTTTTCGAACGGATTAAAGGATGGTATATCGCTTCAGTTTGACCGCAGGGGAAAAATCATCCAAGTTGAATACTATAAAGCCGGAATTCTCAATGGCATTTCCGTTACTTATAACCAATTCAGTGAATTCCCATCCTCAGAAATCAGTTTTATCAACGGAAAGAAAAATGGAGCAACCCATTATTATTATGACAACAGTAAATTGCAAGAGGATTCATATTATTCCGACGATTTGAAAAATGGCATTTCCAGGTTTTTCAGCAAAACAGGAAAAACCATCGCTGAATACAATTATAACAGGGGATTATTTGAGGGACCACAGAAAACATTTTATGAAAACGATAGCCTCCTGACTTTAACGAATTACAAGAATAACATTATGTCAGGGACTTATAAGGAATTCTATAGAAATGGTATTATAAAAGTCTCAGGACAATACATCAATGGTCTTCAGGAAGGAACCTGGACAGAGTATGACGAAACCGGTAAATCCATTCAGGTAAAAAAATACAAAGCAGGGATCAGTAAATAGGAAAAATCCTTAATTGTGCGGGTGACAAAGCTTTCTGAAAAATGGAGGCCATGCCATATTTTCATACTTTGATCCAAACCTGAGAATAAGCATGCGGTGGTGGGGACAAACATACAGATACTGTCCTCCAACGCCTTTTGCATAGAAATCGCCTTCAGGGGTCACCCTCCATCCGTAAGTGTATGCATACCCTTCTGAATCCTTTGAATTATTCTGTATCCTAAACGATTCCTTTACCCATTTTGAAGGGATAATTTCCTGCCCATTCCATAATCCCTGGTTTAAAATTAACCGTCCGAATTTTGCGAAATCCAGAACGCTGGCATTCAGGCAGCAAAAAGCTTTGACTTCATGGTCCTTTTTACTGTCATAACTCCACGATGCATCATTCTCAATTCCAATAAAATGCCATATTTTTTCCTGAAAGTATTGCGTCAATGGACGGCCTGTGGCGTTTTCAATCGCCATGGCCAGTAACTGTGTATTGGCGCTCTGATATTGATATAGGCTATCAGGTTCAGTAGCCGTTTTTAGCTTTAGGGTATATTTCCTAAGGTTTAACCCGTAATAATATTTTGTTACAATACCGAAAGGATTGGCATATCCTTCATTGAAATTCAATCCGGAACGCATTTCTAACAGATTTTTCAAAGTAACTTTCTTCATTCCCTCATCAGAAAGTTGAGGAATAAAATCAGTGATTGGCTGGTCAATCGACCGGATGTATCCTTCCTCCATTGCAATTCCAAGGAGTGCAGAAACAAAAGATTTAGCTATCGAAAAGGAGGGTAGGGTGGAAGTCCGTGAAAAACCACGAAAATACCGTTCATATATAACAGTATCATTTTTGACCATTAAAAATGCAACCGTTTTATTCTGTTCCAAAAGAGAATCGAAGCGAAGTGAATCGCTCCTTACAGGCCCGTAAGAATCGTAGAAAACCCATGACGTTTGTGAATGAAAAAGAGTATCCGCAGGAAATTTTTTATAATCCTGAAGATCCGCTACATTCCAGTATACCGAGCGCACAACATGACAGGACAACAAGCTGGTTAATATTCCTGAAAAGAAAACGAACCGAATAAAAGAGAAGCAATTTCTACCGGCCATTCCTTATAACATAATCCTTTCTGACGGGCTTGGATTTAAAATCATAACGCACCTTATACTGGTTCCGGTTCTTTTTTATTTTCAGCGTTTTATTCGATCGGTTTGCATCACAAACAGCCTTCCTTGATTTACATGAAACCAAAGTTGAAGCGGTGAAAAATATAACCAGCGAAATGAATATAAAGTGAATAAACCATTTAGAATTGATAACTGCCATTATCGATATGTTTACAGTGACAAATTTATTAATTATCTGACAACCGGAAGAAAAAATATTTTACTTTTGTACAACGTCTCCATATGAAGACCGGAAAGAAATAGATTAAGAAAAGACCAACCAAATCAAAATATTATGAGAAATTTTACATTTAACTTCGGCATATTTTTAGGTATAATTTTTTTAACCTCATATAACTCCTTCGCTCAGCGAAACGAATGGCTGAACCAGGTGATTACTGTGAATAGTGGTAAATTTGAATCGACTCCGCCTTACACTGATTACGTAACTGTTCAGACTTATAATCCTGGTTCCCAGCAATCGGTTACTTTCGATGTTATAAAAACGCAATCAGCTCAGGATTTGGTCATTAAAGGTAATTATGCATATGTTGCCGCTCAGGATTCAATCATTATGTATAATATTAATAATTACCAGAGAGTTTTCGCAATAGCTGATTCCGGAATCAATAAAATGTTTGTTTATAACAACCGACTGATTATCAGCAAACAATGGCCGATAAAAAGATTTTTTGTTGAGGTTTTAGATGTCAGTAACCTTTCACTTATTGCTAGGATACAGAACATTTCCGGTGATTGTGCAGGAATTACTTCTGATGGTGACAGCATTTATGTTGCAATTCCAGGAATTGTAGGAACAACGGAGGGAAAACTCGCAGTTATTAGTGCTAATACATGGAGTTTAAAACGTGAAATTAACCTCGGTCCTGATGCAACCGGTATTTGGAACCTGTATAATTTCAATGGTCATATTTTTTCAATCAACAGAACCCCGATTGGGGGTAATCCCATTGGGAGCATATCTCAATACACACTTTATAATTACACCTTTCATAATAAAACATTCGGTGTGAACTTTGGGGATGGGATCGGCATTAAAGGTAATTTTTTATATCTCAATATGAATTATGGTATCGGGTCATTGAATTTATTAACCCTTCAGATAGCAGATACAACCATCATACCTGATCCGGGTTTCAATGACAGGATATTTATTACTTCAGCAGGAATTGAATACGTAAATGGAGATATATACCTGAACAAGGGAAACAGAATCAGCTATGGTAATTGCATTCAGTATTCTTTAGCGGGCGATTCAATTACATCGTATCCGACCGGAATCAATGCAGATGCCCTGGCCTTCGATTACCGAACCCCGGTTGGTATTGGTGACGGATCTGGAACTTTTGAACTGAACATTTTCCCAAATCCCGTGAACAATGAACTTTATGTCAATCTCCCTGATGGTATCAGGATTCTCCAGAGTCAAATAACGGATATCACCGGGAGAACCTGCTCTATGGAAAGTGATTTTAAAAACAATAAACTAACGGTTCAATCCGGCAAACTGAAGCCAGGTATCTATTTTCTTACTTTAAAAACCTCCGGCGGCACAGCAACTCAAAAATTTATCAAAAGATAACAGGCTCATGCTGCTCGATACTCAGGCTGATACAAGTTTTAATCCCCTTAGAAACAGACTGGTCTTATTATCTTTTCTATTGGTTCTATTTTCCGTTATTTCCATTCAGGCTTTTCCACAATATCCACCACCAGCGGGCCAGCCCGGATCAACAGCTATTTTCAAAGATAGCGCCATTCTGATCGGCTGGGCAAACTCTTGCTCTGTGATAAGAGGGTATGTTAATATGGAGGATACCAATGTGGTTTTCGGAGGCTCAAACCGGGCAACTTATGGAAATGAATATATGACCATCGATACAGCTGATAATTTTGTTTTAAGCCTTGGCGATGGGGGATCTGCCACACTGGGCTTTGAAAATTCTATAACAAATGGCCCCGGCTTCGATTTTGCCGTGTTTGAAAACGGATTCGGAGATGAATTTCTGGAACTTGCATTTGTGGAAGTCAGTTCAGACGGCTCACATTTCGTGAGATTTCCTGCTGTATCTTTGACCCAGGATTCTATCCAAACAAGTACTTTCGGCACAACCGATGCAACCAAAATACACAACCTGGCCGGAAAATACCGCTATTTTTATGGAACTCCCTTTGATTTAGAGGATTTGAAAGATAGTTCAGGTATAGATATTTCTCATATCACTAAAGTGCGGATTGTGGATGTTGTGGGAAGTATCCTGAATGATATTGCCACCAAAGATTCCCGGGGACATAAAATTAATGATCCCTGGCCCACACCTTTTAATACGGGTGGTTTCGACCTCGATGCAGTGGGTGTCATTCACGCTGCAAGTCAGGGCTTGGATGACAGGAAGAGAACCCTTGTGATCCAGACTGTCCCAAACCCTGTTTCAGACTGGCTGACAATTTTGTCATCATCCGAGATGCCTGTTTCCGTTTCCTGTCAGGACTTATCAGGCAGAATACTTTTACAGGACGCTTTTAGCCATTATCGGAAACTGGACCTCAGTATTTATTCACGGGGTTTTTATATTTTTCATTTTTCGACAACTGACGGTCAATCGGTTTTTAAAAAAGTATTCAAGAATTAAACTTCTGAAAAACCTGAAATTTTTTATTTTATTTTCACTTTTTTCAAACCTGCTGGTGAATGCTGTATGCCAGAATATAAAGGATACTTTAAAACTTCCCGAGTTTGAAATAAAGTCAAATTACATCATCGATAATCATGGCTTTAAACGTGTAGACCTGGATTCAATTACCCTTGTGCCGCATATAACTGCCGACCTTTCAACCCTCCTTTCTGAATACTCCACCATTTTTGTCAAATCATATGGAAATGGCACGCTGGCGACTCCTTCTTTCAGAGGCACAACATCCCAGCATACCCAGGTACAATGGAATGGGATCAACCTGAATTCACCCATGCTTGGCCAGATAGACCTTTCCCAGGTACCAGTTGCCCAATTTGAAAAAATTGAAATACTTTATGGAGCCTCAGGTATAGCACTTACCAGCGGAGCATTTGGAGGAGTAATTAACCTGGTAACCATCCCAAACTGGAATAATAGAATTAATTTGATGATGGCGCAAACGATTGCCAGTTTTGATAATTATACTTCTAATGCTAACATCGCTGTCGGAAACGGGAACATCCAATCGCATACAAAAATAAACTACTCTTCCGGTCTGAACGATTTTCCTTATTTCAACGACTATCTTGGAGAAAGTGTTTGTCAAAAAAATGCCAAATTCAAACAATATGATATTACGCAGGAATTTTACTGGAAATTAAAGGACAAACATCTTTTCTCTGCCAGAGTCTGGTATCGTTATGATGACCGGAATCTTCCTCCTACAACCGACTCCGATCAGGACAAGATTGAAAAACAAAAAGATAAAATTTTAAGAGCACTGCTGGAGTACAAATATATTGAGCGGAAATACAACCTTATGATCCATACTTCCATGTCTGACCAGTATATGAAGTATACCAATCAGAACCAGGTAGCGGAACATCATGTTTATTCGTGGATCAACAGGGTCAGATTTACCTATACAGGAATCAGGAATTTAAGCATAAAACCCGGTTTAGACTTTAACCATGACTGGGCCGTTTCCGATGGTTACGATGGAATCAAAACAAGAAATACTGCCAGTTTCTTTGGAGAGATAGCCTACGATTTTTCAAAAAAAATTAAATCAACCCTCGTTTTTCGTGAAGAAATAATTGATGGGAAATTTATGCCATTGATATCTACCGTTGGCATTGAATATAAACCCTTCAATAAAATTAATTTTTCTATTTCATCGAATCTTGCCAGGAATTTCCGGTTTCCTACTTTGAACGAGCTTTACTGGGATCCAGGAGGTAACCCTGAACTTAAACCCGAATTGGATTACATCCTTGAAGGGGGAGTTAATTTCAACATAAAATCAAAAAATCGCCAATTTTTCTTAGAAACAACATTTTCAGGATATTACTCCTGGATTTATGATATGATTGTCTGGGTTCCAATGGAAGATAACAGTAGCTTGTGGAGCCCCGAGAATGTAAACGAAGTCATGACCCGGGGGATAGAATTAGGCCTGAATATGCAATGGAAAATTCTGGGGTTTGATCTGGGGTTTAAAAACAATTATACTTTAAATCATTCCACCTATGAGAAATCCGGCTCCATAAACGATCAGAAAGTTGGGAAACAGTTGATTTATGCGCCCGTTAATGCCTTCAACAGTGTGGTATCTCTTGAAAAATGGAATGTTTTTCTAAGGTATAATTTTATATTTGTTGGAAAAAGATATACTTCAACGGATAACCTTTTTTACATGCCTGCGTATACCTTATCCAATATTATTTTGGGGAAGAATATCAATCTGAGATATATTTGTTTAACTTTACAGGTTGAAATCAAAAACCTGTTTGACCTCGATTATCAGTCAATACGAAATCGACCGATGCCGGGAGTTAATTACGCTTTCACAATGAAAATATCATTTGGAAAGGGAAACAGGTAAAATGACATACTAAATCGATCATACGTGAAGGTATTTAACCACACATCCTATAGTTACCTGTTTTTTTTTCTGTTTACATCCCTGGTATTTTTTACGGAATCCTGTTCAAAAGAACCCATCCGGGAAAAAAAGGAGGATCCTGATACCACTCATAATTCCATTACCTATACAAACGGGATTTTCGTTGTGAATGAAGGGAATTTCAATTGGGGAAACGCTACAGTTTCATATATAGATCAGGGAACCGGAAAGGTCGAACAGGATATTTTTGGGAAAGCCAACCAACGTGCCCTGGGCGATGTTGCCCAATCCATGAGAATTTTTAAACAGTATGGGCTCGTTTTACTTAACAACTCTAACAAGGTTGAAGTTGTTAACCTGAAGGATTTTAAATCTGTTAAATCTATAAGCGGGTTTAACTCCCCGAGATATCTGGAAGTAATTGATTCTACAAAAGCTTACGTGACCAACCTCCAGCAGGACATTTCTGTTATCAATCTTCAGACACTTACCATAGAAAAAACAATTAAAACCCCGACCTGGACGGAAGGAATGATCAGATTTGATCATTTTATTTTCGTAACAAGTGTTGGAGAATACTATTTGTCAAATGCCTTCAGAAAAGCTAAGATATATATTATCGACACAGATAAGGACTTGATTGTGGACAGCATCCATACAGGGAAAGAGCCTTTGGGTATTGCCATTGATAAGAAACAAAAAATATGGGTAATGTGTACTGGAGGATATGATCATTTTGAAGCGCCCAGTCTGATGCGGATTGATCCTGCATTACACATCGTCGAAAAAACATATTTCTTTCCTTCCACCGGTTCCGTTCCATCCCGTCTTTGTATGAATCAGGCTGGAGATATCCTTTATTACATTAGAGGTGGGGTTTATCAGATGCCGGTAACTTCTTCAGAACTTCCTTCCGAACCCATAATTAATTCTGAAGGACGTTTGTTCTATGGGCTTTCTGTTGACCCTAAGACTGGCAATCTATTCGTTTCTGATGCAATTGATTACGTTCAGAACGGTATGGTTTATCAATACAATGCTCAGAACGGACAACAAATCAATTCCTTTACTGCCGGTAGAATTCCCGGATCATTCTGCTTCACTTCTGGTTCTGGTAAAAAGTAGTTTTTACTTAAGAAGCTCTTGAAATTCAGAGAGTATTATTGCCGTTGCTCCCCAGATTATTTCTTGATTGATCACCCAGCAAGGAACCTTCATTCTTATCCCAAGGGGTAATTTTATACTCCGCATCGTCATGTTATCCTTATTCAATAATTCGGAAAGCCTTATTTCAATAATCTTTGCAACTTCAGTGGGGTCGGCCACAAACTTTGGACGCAAGGGCGTCACGCCAATAAAGGGTGTAACAATAAAATTACTTGGTGGAATATAAAGATCCGTCAACTGCCCAAGGATTTGGATATCCTCTGGCTTCGCTCCGATTTCTTCCTTTGTTTCTCTGAGGGCAGTATAGCTAAGACTAAGATCGTCATCCTCAAATTTCCCACCAGGGAGGCTGATTTGCCCTGAATGGACCCCACCATAATCCGGCCGTAAAATAACTACAAACCCTGCTTCATCATAAAATGGGTATAAAAGAATCAACACACTGCTTTTAATCGGTTTTTTTACTCTGTTAACTGCCAATGCTGAGATCCTTCGCAACGAGGCCATTTTATTTTGACTGTCCCTCCCTGGCAGAGGTTCAGCCAGTCTCTTTACTATTCCGGCAATTACTTCTTCAAAATCCATTGAGATAACATGAAATTAAAATCTAAAGATAGGATTTATAGATTAATTGCATTTAGATAATCGGACAGTATCCGGCAAGAAATCCCGATTGCAACCAATGACTTTGATTTTTAATGTGAGTAATGAACATCTTTTCAACAAGATTTGAACATTCATTAATTATACATTTGTATTTTATTGATATTATGTATGTTAGAAAATTTTCTTATTAACATTTTGTGAATAATTTAGGTGAATAATTTGTTCAAATCAATTTTGAATAAAATTTGCTTTCAGCTTTTGTGGAATTGTATATTTGTTTTTCAAGTGAGCGATAAAAGGCCCAATTGAAATCAGGAGGTTGAAAGCAAAAGTCGCAAGATGGCTGCACTCATTATCCAGTCCGGAAAAATGTCGAATCCGCAAGGTTCGTTCAGAAAACAGGACGATAACAATAGGGGATCCAAAACAAAGTCGACCGCAAGGAAAACAGAGTTCAGGAACCAGGGAGAATGAAAAAGGGGAAACCCTGAAAAATTCAACCAGCCTCAATAACCGTAACTTGAACGTACCTGGCAACTACGGTTACCAGGAAAACGGGATGGGAACTCCTTCGGCCAGAAGAGGTTCCCATCAGTGTTTTTAGGGAAGCGTTAAATCATTATAGCAAAAATGGGATCAATGCCTTGCGTTTTTCTGGGTAATCCGGAAAAATTGAAAGGTACCATTTGTGATGGTGCAAAGCCCTGGGGATTAAATTAACAAGGGTCCAGACGGCAAATGCGAGCGCAGGTGAACTCCAGGTAAGAAATGCAAAGCCAAACCATTCCAGAATCTCACCAAAATGATTCGGACAGGAAACAAACCGAAAAAAACCTTTCTTAGGAATAATATAACCAGTTTCACCTGGCTTTCTCAAATGAATGAGCATGTTGTCAGATTGCCAGTTAATAAACAACCCTGCGAAAAACATAAGGACACCTAATATAAAACGTATATCTGTCAGATAGGAGATTGGATACCTGGCTTCAGTGGCAAGTGTTCCCAGAAAATATCCATTGATAAACCCGTTTACAAAGTTAAAACCTATGGCCATAAAGACAATTGCCAGGGGCATTTTCTTTCCTTTTGTACGTAACCGGAATGGAAAAATCAGGGTCCGGTTGATATAATGAAGAACCCAGAGACCGAAAAAAATCCATGTGACAAAAGGATGGGTGCCGGAACCAAAAAGATAGAACCCGGAAAAAACACAGAGCGCGGGTAATTCCATCAAAATCCAGCCCACACGGTTATCGATCATTGCGCCCCATTTTTTTGTGGTATGCCGTCCATAGGGTGCGACAACATGGATGACTACAGGAAAAATAAAGATTGCGATCGCAATCCAGACATAAACGATAAGGTAAAAAGTAGATTCCGTCATGGAGCAGTTGAGTTAGATTAAATATTTTGATTCTTTAAACCAGTCAAGTAAATCATGGATGGTATCACTCAGGGGCCGGGGGGCAAATCCTAATTCCTTTCGAGCCTTTGAATTGCTGATAGACCGGTTCCCCTCACTGATAATCGTCAGAGACTCACTGGTATAAAGGGGTTTGGTTCCCGACATTTTACTGTAAAAGGAAATAAAAGGCAAGCCGAGTCTAGCGGACCACAAAGGAAATACGGTCTTAACGGTTTTCCGGTTTGAATGCTGTTGTATCAGTGCTGAAAACTCTTTTAAACTATGCCAATGCCCGGCAAGAAGATACTTTTCCCCGGTTCGTCCATTTTCAATAGCGGAAATAGCCGCATTCACAATATCCCTTACATCAACCCAATCATACCCTCCCGGAACAAGGGAAGGAATTTTATGATTATAAATATCCAGCACAGCATTTCCAATTAGGCTTGGTTCCGGGTCGGAGGGACCGATGATGGCGGTAGGACTCAGAACAACAGCATTTAATCCCACATTCACCGCTTCCATAACAGCTCTTTCCCCGGCAGCCTTGGAACGATCGTAAGCAAATCCCTCTCCGCTGACCAAGGGGCGTGTTTCATCAAGTGCCTGGTTCAAAGGATGTTGCTGAAATGCATGAATGGAGCTAAAATGGATAAATTTTTTTACTTTACAGTTCAATGCGGCCCTGACCATGTTTTTTGTCCCTTCTGTGTTGATCCTGGCGACCATGCCGTCCGGATCTCCCGTGATGGAAATCCTTGCAGCAAGATGAAAAACAATTTCCGCCCCATCAACCAGCGGAAGAAGGGAATCCTTATCAAGCAAGTCACCCTTGACCAGGGTGACAGGGATATTGTTTAAACCTTGAATATGTTGATGGGTAAACGCTCTGACTTTGTGGCCTTGTGCTGCAAGGGTTTTGCAGAGATTAACGCCAACATGTCCATTGGCACCAGTAACAGCAATGATCATCAGTAAAAATGGTTAGATTGCAAAAATAATAATATTTCTTTACCGAATTTGTTTATTGTATAAAGGTGGATTAACTTTACGCAATTATAAAAACCACACATATGAAAATCTTTAAAAAAATCATTTTCTGGATTTTAGGAATCCTGGTGATCGCAGTTCTGATATCATTTTTATTACCCAAAACGTATATGGTGGAAAAATCCACGTATATCAAAGCAGATAAAAATCTGATTTATGACCTGACTTCAAACTTTCAGAAATGGCACCAATGGGTTCCCTGGACAAAAACGATGGACTCAACAGCTGTTTTTGAAATTACAGGGAAAGATGGAGAGGTAGGTACAATCTGGAAATGGAATGGAAAAAAAATGGGAGAGGGGACCATGACTTCTACAGCTTATATTCCTGGAGAATTGCTCACCTATGATCTGACTTTTAACCATGGTAAATATCAGAGTAAGGGAAAGATTGTCATTGAACCTGGCGATTCCTGTAAGGTGAGTTGGGTAGATGAAGGCGATTTGGGATACAATCCGATGGCGAGGTACATGGGGTTGTTTATGGAGAAAATGATGGGACCGGATTTTGAAAAAGGACTTGCAAAACTAAAAAAGGTAGCTGAAGAACGGAATACTTGGCCAAAAATTGAAGAAACCGTGATTCCTGAACAGACAGTTATCATGATCAAGGATTCAGCCGGTCCGAAAGAATACAATGCGATTATGGGAAAAGCATATGGTGAATTATTTGGATTTATCAAGGCCAACAAACTTGTTCAGAAAGGTTATCCATTTGCGACATACCTGAAATGGGATTCCGTCACAATGTTTTCAGTGATGAACATCTGCATTCCGGTTGAAAAGGCATTTAAAGGAAAAGGACGCATTCAGGTTGCAACCGTTCCCGAAAAAAACGTAGTAAAAGCTATTTATTACGGTGATTACAGTAAAATGGAACCTGCATACCGTGCACTGGACCAATATATCAAGGAATCAGGAAATACCGAAGCTGGAGGGCCGTCTGAAATCTATATTACAAATCCGATGCAGGAAAAGGACACCCTGAAGTGGCAAACTGATATCGTTTTTCCGATCAAGTAGCTGTTAATTAAATTAATTTCATTATTAAAGCCGCAAACAGCGGCTTTTTTTTTAGGCTTTTTTAAAAAGGAAATTTAAATTTCAGATACGCCTGATAATCAATATAAATAATAAATAATATTTCTTATAATTAATATTATGTTAAGTAACAATTAACTTATCAAGAATGATATCTATGTAAAAAAAGAGGCGGTCTCCTATTCATCAGAAACCGCCTCTTTTTACAAAATATTTCTGAGTTTTATTGCGCCTTGATATTGGCGATTTTCTCATTTATTTCATCCATTTTATCCTTTTTCCTTTGGATGGCGTAAATCTGCTTAAGTGATAACAAAGTATTTATATCATTGGGATCCAATTCATTTGCTTTTGTCAGAAAAGGCAATGCCAGTTCAAAATTTCTTGTAGCCTCATCACTCAGTTTCTTATATTCCTCTGCTTTTTCCAAAGGCAATTTATTTGCAAGATTCTGAAGATTTGCACCCAAATTAAAATATAAAGCTCCCATGTTAAAGAAGGCATCAAAATAATTCGGGTTGATGGTGATTGCTTTTTGGTAAGCGGCCACGGCATTACTGAACATCTGATTTTTAAATTGCTGGGATTTCGTTGTGTCATTGTTTGCCTTGTCGTACAAGGTTCCCATTACGAAGAATACGGAAGGGTTTAAAGAATCGGTTTTAGTGATGGTAAGGAGTTTTTCCATCGCTTTTTCGTCCTCTCCGAAACCAAGGTACATATTCGTTTCCGTTTTGATCAGATCTTCATCTTTAGGATAGAGTTCTCTCCCATTTTTCATGGTTTCATAGGCATTCTCTTTATCCTTTAACTTTGTATAATAATTTGTCAGACCAATGAATACTTCCGGAGTATTTTTACCTGCTTTTAATGCAGTTATATAATAATCGCGTCCTTTATCATAACGCCCGGCCTTATCGGCTGCTACAGCAGCGATCAGCAATAAGGCAGTATCTGTCTGATTGATAATCTGATAAAGATTAGCCGCCTGCTCTATTTTAAACATTGATTCCTCGTATTGTTTATGGTTGAATTTCACCACCCCTTCCTGATATAACCTTTGCCTCAGGGTATCAATATTAACCTGAATTTCTTCTGTGAACTTATGCTTGGAATCGAACTCATATGCTTTTTTAAAGGCTTTCAGTGCAGTGGAAAAATAAGCAGTATCTGAAGGAGTATCCCGATATAAATGAATATAAATCAAGGCTTTGTAAAACAAAGTTTTTGCATCTGATGAGGTTTCGGAATTTGCAGAGGCATCATCGATATATTTTTTAGCCTCTGTAAGTTTCTTCTCCCTGTCTTCAGCAGTTTTGGCACGGGTGGCCTCTTTGAGATAATTGTAAGCTGTTTGCGTGTTAACACTCTGGCCTTTAACAAAAATAAACGCCAGAACCAGCAATGAACTGATTAATACCCTTTTCATTTGTATAATATTATGTTTTTAAATTTGTTGATCTGCAAATATAAAAAATAAGGCCCGAATTGCGGCTCATTTGCATCAAATTAATTTTCAGTCTCTGATGGCTTCCCATCCGGATTAACAACGGTAATATTTTCTTCCGATTCCTCTGTACTTTCCTCCAGGACGGTATCGGCACCTTCTTCAACATCAACTTTGGTTACCGCCGCAATGGCATCTCCCTCGTTAATTTTGATCAGCCTAACACCCTGGGTTGCCCTACCTACCACCCTAAGATCGGAAACGGCCATCCGAATAATAATTCCAGAGCGATTAATAATCATAAGATCATCATTATCAGTGACATCTTTAATGGCAATTAAAGCTCCTGTTTTATCAGTGATGTTGATTGTTTTTACCCCTTTACCTCCCCGGTTTGTTACCCTGTAGTCATCCAGGCTCGACCGCTTGCCATACCCGTTTTCAGATACTACCAGAATTTCACATTTTCTTTGAAGCGGAATACATAGCATCCCAATGACTTCATCCTGTGAAAGGGTTAAACGGATTCCCCGAACCCCAGCAGCATTTCTTCCCATGGGGCGAACCGTTGTTTCATTGAACCGGATGGCCCTGCCTGATTTAAGTGCCATGACTACTTCATCATTTCCATTGGTAAGTTTTGCCTCAAGTAAACGATCCCCTTCATTAATGGTGATTGCATTGATACCATTCAGTCTTGGCCGAGAATAAGCCTCCAGGGAAGTCTTCTTGATCGTTCCATTTTTGGTGGCAAGGATAATAAAATTAGATTTGATATAATCCTCATCCTTCAGGTTCTTTATATTAATAAAAGCCCTTACTTTATCATCCCCTTCAATGTTGATCAAGTTCTGAATGGCGCGCCCTTTCGAGGTTTTACCTCCTTCAGGAATTTCATAAACCCTGAGCCAGAAACATTTCCCTTTTTCAGTAAAGAATAGAAGATAATTATGATTGGTTGCAACAAACAAATGTTCAAGGAAATCTTCATCTCTAATTTCCGATCCTTTAACACCCCTCCCTCCCCTATTCTGACGGCGGTATTCCGAAAGGGGAGTCCTTTTTATATACCCAAGGTGAGAAATTGTTATAACCACATTTTCATCTGCGATGGTATCTTCAATCCGGAAATCGGAAGCTGCATATACAATCTGGGTTCTCGGCTCATCCCCGTATTTTTCTTTGATCTCGCGCAATTCACTTTTAATTATCTCCATTCTCAGGGATACATCTTCAAGTATCTCTTTATAACGGGCAATCAATTTCAATAATTCTTCATATTCTTCTTTAATTTTTTCCCGTTCCAATCCGGTCAATCTCTGCAAACGCATATCAAGAATTGCTTTAGCCTGAATTTCAGACAACTGAAAATTCTCAATTAATCCATTCTTCGCGTCTTCCGGGGTGCGGGAAGAGCGGATAAGCGCGATCACTGCGTCCAGGTGATCCAATGCAATAAGAAGCCCCTCAAGAATGTGCGCCCTCTTTTCCGCTTCAGCCAAATCAAATTTTGTCCGACGAATTACGACTTCATGCCGATGATCCACATAATGAACAATCAGATCTTTTAAATTCAAAGTGACTGGCCGCCCTTTAACCAGGGCAATGTTATTGATACTGAATGAAGTCTGAAGTGCAGTCATCTGATATAGCTTATTCAGGATCACATTCGTAATGGCTTCTTTCTTCAGCTCATACACAATACGGACCCCTGAACGATCTGATTCATCGCGAATATCGGAGATCCCTTCTATTTTTTTATCATTGACCAAGTCAGCTGTCTTTTTAATCATGTCGGCCTTATTGACCTGATAGGGCACAGAAATTACAATAATCCTGTCCCTGCCATGATCGTCCTGCTCTATTTTGGTTTCCCCTCTGAGAACGATTCTCCCTCTTCCTGTCTGATATGCTTCTTTCACACCTTCATAACCATAAATAACCCCTCCGGTCGGAAAATCTGGTGCTTTAATGAATTTCATAAGTTCTTCAATGGTGATATCGGAATTTTCAATATAAGCGATGATTCCGTCCACAACTTCACTCAGGTTATGCGGTGCCATATTGGTGGCCATTCCCACTGCAATTCCCGAGGCTCCGTTTATAAGGAGGTTAGGAATTCCGGAAGGAAGTACTGTTGGTTCTTCAAGCGTATCATCAAAGTTCAGCCGCATATCAACGGTATCTTTTTCAAGATCAGCCAGCATTTCTTCTGCAATTTTCTTAAACCTGGCTTCAGTATAACGCATGGCTGCGGGGTTATCACCATCCATAGAACCGAAATTGCCTTGTCCGTCAACCAAAGGATAGCGCAAACTCCAGGATTGTGCCATGCGAACCATTGCATCATACACCGAAGTATCACCATGGGGGTGGTATTTCCCTAAAACTTCTCCGACAATCCTGGCGGATTTCTTATAACTTCTGTTCGAAAGCAAACCTAAATCATACATTCCATAAAGGACTCTTCTATGTACCGGTTTCAAGCCATCTCTCACATCGGGTAAAGCTCTGGCCACAATGACCGACATCGAATAATCGATATAAGCCACTTTCATCTGGTTCTCAATATTTACCTGAAGAATTTTCTCTCCGTTTTCCATTTTTTTTATAAGTTATATACTTAATTCTCAAATAAATAGTTTTATACTTAAGATTCAACGAAGTTAACAAAAAACCATGGGAAAACCATGGAAACAAAATGATTTATTTTCACCCATTACTAACATGGAAATGTTAATAAATTAAGGGTTTTTAAGAATAAATCCTTGTTTTGAATCGTACTTTTGAAAGTGGATGACAAAATGCCAAATTTTCTATATGGTTCAATTTTTGTTAGTCATCATCTTTAGAAAATAAATGAATAATTATTTATGGAAGCTAAATTTTCTCAACGTGTTAAAGACGTTTTAATATATAGCCGGGAAGAGGCGCAGCGGCTGGGTAATGACTATATCGGACTGGAGCATTTTCTTCTTGGAATTATCCGTGAAGGAGATGGTTTAGCGATCAAGATTTTAAGAAATCTTGGGACCGATTTAGCGGAAGTGAGAAAGAAAGTTGAATTAGCGGTTGCCAGTCATAAGGAGGAGCCCGGTAATTCTGAAAATCTTCCGCTGATCAAGCAAGCTGAAAGAGCATTAAAAATCACGTATCTGGAAGCAAAACTTTTTAATAGTGAGCTGATTGGTACAGAACATTTGCTCTTAGCCATCCTGAAGGATGAAAACAACATTGTGACGAAGACATTTGGAAATTTTGGAGTTAATTATGAGGTGGTCAAGGACGAATTGACTCTGATATTATCAAGTGGGGGAAGTGAACAAACCAATGATCCTCAGGATATTTTACCGAAAGATGACGAGGAGGAAGATCCTGATGAAGGTTCAAAAAGTTTCGGAGGAAGTCAAAAAAAACAACAGGATTCAAAATCCAAAACTCCTGTACTGGATAATTTTGGCAGAGAGATTACAAAAGCTGCTGAGGAAGGACGACTGGATCCCATCGTCGGTCGCGAAAAGGAATTACAGCGTATTGCGCAGATATTAAGCCGGCGAAAGAAAAACAATCCCATCCTGATCGGGGAACCCGGAGTTGGAAAATCTGCAATCGCAGAAGGCCTTGCTTTGCGTATCGTCCAGAGAAAAGTATCACGGGCTTTGTTTAATAAAAGAATAGTTTCCCTGGATCTTGCATCTCTTGTTGCAGGCACCAAGTATCGCGGACAGTTTGAAGAACGTATGAAGGCAGTGCTTAACGAACTTGAAAAAAACCCTAATATCATTCTCTTCATTGATGAAATTCATACCATTGTTGGCGCAGGAAATGCTTCCGGGTCCCTGGATGCTTCCAATATGTTCAAACCTGCCCTTGCAAGAGGAGAAATTCAATGTATCGGAGCTACTACCCTGGATGAATACCGTCAATATATTGAAAAGGACGGCGCCCTTGAGCGTCGGTTCCAAAAAGTGCTGGTTGACCCTACGACATCGGAAGAAACCATTGAGATTCTTCAGAACATTAAAGAAAAGTATGAAGATCACCACCTTGTAAAATATACAGATGATGCCATCAGATCCTGTGTTACCCTTACCAACCGGTATATCAGCGATCATTATTTGCCCGACAAAGCAATAGATGCCCTGGATGAAGCCGGGGCAAGGGTACATATTTCCAACATCAGTGTTCCTCCGGAAATTGTTATAATTGAAAACCAGATCGAAGAAACCCGCAAACTTAAAATGCAGGCAATAAATAGCCAGAAGTTCGAGGAGGCTGCTGATTTGAGAGATACCGAGAGGAAACTTCAAGATAGTCTTGAAAGGGAAAAGAGAAAATGGGAAGAGGATGCAAAAATCAACCGGCAGATTGTTGAAGAAGAGAATGTGGCAGAAGTTGTTGCTATGATGACAGGAATTCCGGTTCAAAGGATCGCAAAAAATGAAAGTGATCGCTTGCTAAATATGGAAAATGAGCTTGCCACCTCCGTAATCGGTCAGAAAGAAGCCATTCAGAAAGTAGTACGGGCTATCAGAAGAAACAGGGCCGGATTGAAAGACCCCAATAAACCAATCGGAACATTTATTTTCCTGGGACCTACCGGAGTGGGAAAAACTCATTTAGCCAAAATTCTTGCAAGATATTTATTCGACACCGAAGACGCCCTTGTCCGGATTGATATGAGTGAGTACATGGAAAAATTTGCAGTCTCTCGTCTTATAGGGGCCCCTCCGGGCTATGTCGGATATGAAGAAGGCGGACAATTGACAGAAAAAATCAGACGTCGCCCCTACTCGATCGTGTTGCTTGATGAAATTGAAAAGGCTCACCCGGATGTTTTCCACTTATTGCTACAGGTACTTGATGATGGTCAGCTTACAGACAGTTTTGGCAGGAAGGTTGATTTTAAAAATACGGTTGTAATAATGACTTCCAACATTGGGTCCCGGCAGCTTAAAGATTTTGGGCAGGGAGTTGGTTTTGTGACTTCGGCAAAAGAAGCTGCAAGTGCTGACCATATGCGAGGCGTTATTGAAAACGCTTTAAAAAAGTCATTTGCTCCTGAATTTATCAATCGCATTGATGATGTTATAATTTTCAATGCTCTGGAGAGAGAGGATATTCATAAAATTATAGATATTGAACTGAAACAGCTTTACGACCGGATTAACAATATGGGATATCAGATTACCATCAGTGCAGAGGCAAAGGATTTTATTGCCGAAAAAGGCTGGGACGCTCAGTTTGGCGCAAGGCCATTAAAACGTGCCATCCAGAAATATGTTGAAGACACGCTGGCTGAAGAAATCATTAAAACTAAGTTATCGTTTAACGATATGATAACCATCGGTTTTGATAAGGAAAAAGAGGAAATTACCGTATCTGTTGCACCAATCGAAAAAACACCTTAAAAGCGGTTCAGCAGTTCTTCATCTTTCAGGGTTTTTCCAAATCCACGGATTATGGGATTTTCATTGCTGAATAAATAACCCAGTACCTCATTGATTTGCTCATTGCCTAAAAAGAGATACCGAATATTTATTGAAAAACCGTTATGCTCGTAATTTAATTTATTTCCCAGTGGATCAGTGATATAAAAGCAATCAGCATCAAGTTGTATGTTGTTCAGATACTTTGATGAAATGGACCGGATAATCTGGGAGGGATCAATTTGTTGTAATTCTGCGAAAATATATTCACCCAAAGTAAGTTTTTCATCAACAAAATAGTATAACGATTTCATCTTAAAACCACTTAACATTTCATTATAGCCTACTACCTTCACCTTAGATTCCCCGAATCGGGCGACGTTAATGCATTCAGGATTCCCTTTTCTTTTAACCAGAGACTTATAATTTGAAAGAAAAGGAGAATTTCCATATTCCAGGAGGGTTTCTGTCTGATAGGAAACTGCATTTTTCAAGAGTTTAAAAAAAACAGAAAAATGCAAAGTAATCTCATCCCGGATACAATTGTTATGGGGATTTCTCAGGTTGTTTTCTTTAAAAAACTCAAGAAACTCAAAACTGAATTTCCCATAAACCATCACAATATACCAGAGCCTGAAAAGAGGGACCAACCTGTTTCTCAGAAAAACAATTCCGAGAATCATGATAAATACGACAAAAAGTGAAATTATCATGTACATCATGGTAGGGTCCATGGATGAGCCATCTTTGGAAGTTCTCGCTAAAAGAATCAGACAAAACTTTGAATACAGCGCTAACATAGAAATAAGTCAGTCAAATGCATTAGAACTTGTACATATTATCATCAATCAGTTTATCGGCAATTTTCCTTCTGGCCTCTTTCACATTTACGCCAGGAATCTTGGAGAGCAGGTCAATAGATTGGTTCATCTTCGCTGCTTGTTCTTCATCTCCAAATGAATTAAAGGCGTCGTGAGCAGATTTGCGAATTTTATCGGCAGCATCATAAATATATACATCCATTAAGGACCTGTAAACGGAAGTGGTATCAATACCCCTCATGTTTTCCAACTTCTGAACCCTTAGTAAAAGAGATTCAGCAATGTAAATTTCAATAATTATTTCGGAAATATTATTTAGTACTTCCTGCTCCTGAATTAGTTTTTTATTAAAATATTTTGAAGCGCCATGGATCGCCAGTAAGGCAATTTTCTTTAAATTCCTCAGATATCCTGACTTCTGAATAAAATCAGATTCATCAACGGATACCGTCTGGAGTTGATCCGAAATGTTTTCATAAAGTTTTTCGGCTGGTGTAAAAAGGTCAAAATCACCTTTCATCGCCCTTTTCATGGCCGTGTCAACAACCAACAAACGGTTTATCTCATTGGTGCCTTCAAAAATACGGTTAATTCTGGAGTCACGATACCCTCTTTCCACCGACATTTCAGCTGAATATCCCATACCTCCATGGATCTGAACGGCTTCATCAATTACAAAATCCAGAACTTCTGATCCATAAACTTTCAGAAGAGCAGCTTCCACAGCGTAATGACTTATTCCTTCTATACTTGCCCGTCCCCTTTCCATGCCTTCTGATTTATTCTTTTCAATTTGATCATCAATATCTTTACTAAGCCGATAAATCGCAGATTCAAGGGCGAAAGTTTTAATAACCTGTTCGGCCAGTTTGTGTTTAATGGCGCCGAAGGTTGATATCAATACTCCAAATTGTTTCCTTTCATTGGCATATCTGACAGAATCGGTTATTGCTTTCTTTGAAGCGCCTAAAACATTTGCCCCTAATTTAATTCTTCCCATATGCAGGATACTGAGTGCAATTCTAAATCCTTCACCTCGTGCCCCAAGTAAATTTTCAACAGGAACCTTAACATCATTGTAAAATATTTGAGCCGTAGAAGAGCCTTTGATACCCATTTTATGTTCATCAGGGTTCACAACGACTCCAGGAAAGCTGCGTTCAACAATAAAGGCACTCAGCACCCTGTCTTTATCAATCTTTGCAAACACTATCTGGACATCCGCAAAACCGGCATTTGTTATCCACATTTTCTGCCCGTTAAGGAGGTAAAATTTTCCATCTTCGGAAAGGACAGCGGTGGTTTTCCCTGAGTTGGCATCGCTTCCAGCTCCGGGTTCTGTAAGACAGTAGGCGCCCAGCAATTCACCTGTTGCAAGCCGTGTAACATACTTCTGCCTTTGCTCCTCATTGCCATAATACATGATTGGCAAAGTTCCGATCCCGGTATGGGCCATAAAAGCAACAGAAAAAGAATACCCTGCCCCAATGGTCTCCGCAGCAAGCATCTGAGTTATAAATGACTGACCAAATCCTCCATCCTCTTCCGGTATTGAAATACCCATCAGACCCAGATCACCGGCTTTTTTAAGCGTACGCTTCATAAGGTCGATGTCGGGGGTATCAATCTTTTCGATAACAGGATAAACCTCCGTCTCCAGAAAATCCTGGCAGGTTTGAGCAATCATCTTCTGTTCTTCATTGAACTCTTCCGGAATAAAAATATCTTTTGATTCAATCTCATTTACAAGAAATTCACCGCTTTTAAGTATTTTTCTGATTTCCATTCTTAGCTTTATTAATTAGTTAACATTATAAATCAAGTGAACTGGCAATAATTTCTGCAATATCGTAATTTTTAACAGTTTCCTCTCTGTTTTTATACTTAATCCCGTCAGTGATCATGGTCATGCAGAACGGGCATGCTGTTGCGACAACAGATGCATTTGTTTCCAATGCCTCCTCGGTTCGTTCAATAAAAATCTCTTTATTTCCTTTTTCAGCTTCTTTAAACATTTGCCCCCCTCCTGCCCCGCAACACAAGGCGAAGCTCTTATTTCTTTTCATCTCCACGAGATTGCTGGAAAGCATTTTTAAAATAAACCTAGGTGTTTTATAAATATTATTTGCCCTTCCAAGATAACAAGGATCATGATAAGTAATAACGCTGTCGGCAAAAGATGTTTTTGCAAGATCCAACTTTCCGGATTCAATAAACTTTCCCAGAAACTGAAGGTAATTTTCAACTTCTATTTCAGCTCCCAGATCGGGATATTCATTTTTAAAAATATTAAAGCAATGGGGGCAAATGGTAAGAATTTTTCTGATCTGATATGATTTGAACAACTCTATGTTCTTCAACGCCTGCATTTGAAACAACATTTCATTACCCGCACGGCGAGCCGGATCACCGGTACACGACTCCTCCTTGCCCAGCACTGCATAGCTGATATCCAGAAAAGATAAAATTTTAACGAAAGCAGCTACAACTTTTTTATACCGGTCATCAAAAGCACCTGCACAGCCAACCCAAAAAAGATACTCAGGCTTTTCTCCCCTGGCAAACAGCTCAGAAATTACAGGAACTTTTAATTTTCGGATTTCTTCCATTATAAAATCATTGGGGTTAATGAATTTTAATTTGAAGATCATTTGCCCACTGCAGGCGATCCTCGGCAGCATACTGCCATGGCGCGCCATTATTTTCTATGTTGCTGAAAATAGCCTTCAACCCTCCCGGGGCTTCTCCCTGTTCCATCACCAAAAAACGACGCATATCAAGAATCAGACTGGGATGATTGATATTGACCGGGCATTCTTTCGCACATGCATTGCATGTGGTACATGCCCATAACTCCTCTTCTGTTATATAATTCTTCACGAGTGATAGGCGATCATCATAAGTTTTTCCACTTTTTACCAATCCTGGTCCCTTAACTTTCATTCTGGCACGAACATCCATCATTATTTTTCTAGGGGATAATTTTTTCCCGGTGAGGTTGGCCGGGCAAACGGAAGTACATCTTCCACATTCCGTACAAGCAAGGGAGTCAAGATAGTTTTTCCAGGAAATGTCTTCTGCATCTTTCACTCCAAAACGTTTAGAAGAACCTTCCCCATCTGAAGCACCGGATAAAGAATCAGGATATAACATAAGTCTTACTTCATTCATCACATTTTCCATATTCGAAAGTTTACCCAACACTTCCAAACGGGACAGGAAGACATTTGGGATGGACATGAACACATGGAAATGCTTTGAATAGGGAAGCATATTTGCAAAAATGAAAATAAGTAGGATATGAGACCACCAAAAAATTTCGTAAAGCATGAAAAGGCTATCCGCAGGGAGTTCTTTGAAGAAATAAGAAAAATGGCTGCTTACAGGATATAAACCTAAAACCTGGCGCCCTGATTGCACAGTTATACTATAATAAGCCATATTCATACCCAGAAGTGATAACATCAGCAGTAAAATCATGGTGAGGGCAATATTCGCATCGAGATGTGAAACAGGTTTCATCTCGGGACCTTCAAATCTGCTGATATGAATAAAGAGCCTCCGGAAAAGAAAGATAAGAATAGAGAATGTAACAATCAAGGCGAATATATCTCCGGAAGCAATGCTGATGCAGTAAAATATTCCCAGACCACTCAGGATCCTCTCCGTGCCAGATAAGCCATCAATGACCATTTCTAGACTACCAAACAAAATCACACAAAATCCCCAGAAAACCAGGGCATGCATAAGTCCCACCAAAGGTCTTCTGAAAATCTTTGTTTGTCCGAAAGCCACTTTCAGGGTGAGTACAGCTCTTTTCGAAATATTTTTAATCGGGAAGGAAGGTTGTGTCTGCCGGAAAAAGCTAATTATTCTTTGAAGCGTGAATCCAAACACGCTAAGTGTTAACAACAAGGTTAAGGCAAAGACAATCTGTTTGACCATGAGAAGCAATTATTTCGCTTTTACTTCCTTTACAGCCAATACAAGTTTAGGCAGGACTTTCGCAGCATCGCCCACGATGCCATATTGAGCCGCCTGAAAAATGGGGGCATCTTTATCGGAATTGATGGCCACAATATATTTTGATGAACTTACGCCTGCAATATGCTGAGTAGCTCCTGAGATTCCAATTGCGAAATACAGGTTTGGGGCAATAATCTTTCCGGTTTGACCGGTATGTTCTTCATGGGGACGCCAACCTTCATCGGAAACCGGGCGTGAGCATGCAGTTGCAGCACCTAATAAGGCTGCAAACTCCTCAAGCGGCCCCCAATTCTCAGGAGATTTCATTCCCCTCCCTCCTGAAACAACAATTTCGGCATCAGTCAGCAATATTTTTCCTGTCTGCTTTTGAATCTCCAGAACTTTGGTTTTAATTTTATCTGCTGATAATGTAAAGTCAAACTCCTCAAATAAAGCCATAGGACCCGATTCTATCAATTCAAATGAATTCTGTGACAGGGTCAGGATTTTGAATTCAGATTTAAGCAGAACCTGGGCGTACGCATTGCCGGAGAAAACCTTTTTAGAAACAATAAATGGATTAAGGCTGACAGGCAATTTACCAACTCCTGAAGCAATACCCGCTTTCAGACAAACCGATAACCTTGGTGCCAATGCTTTGCCTGTGTTATTATTTGAGAGAATCACAACTGTCGCGGATTCTTTCATCGCAACTTCAGCAATTACTGTTGTAAAGGCCTGGTTATCAAAAATATTATAAATATTATTATTGACTGAGATTATTTTTTTTGCTCCAAATCGATCTAATTTCTCCAGTTCGTTCCGGTCAACATTGCCAATTGATAAAACAACATTGGAAGTATTGAGCATCGCAGCAATTTTGGTTGCATAGGATACCAGTTCAAAAGAGAGTTTTTTAAATTTGCCATCCCAATTTTCTACAAATGTTAAAACTGCCATATAATTTTTTCTTTTAGTAATTCAGATTAAATAATTTTAGCCTCATTCTGAAGCAATTCAATCAATTGTTTTGGATTCTCAGAATCAATGAATTTGCAGGATGCTCTTGGTTTCGGCATTTCAAAGGAAACTACCTCACTTAAAGCATCTGATGAAACAGGCTCGATAACCCTAAGGGGTTTCGTCCTTGCCATCATGATACCCCTCATCGCAGCTATTTTTGGTTCTTTAGCAATCCCTTTCTGAACAACACCAACCATAGGAGGAAGTATGGTTAAGATTTCTTTTCCCCCGTCAATTTCCCTGATAATTTCCAGTTCTCCATTTTTTAAATCAAGGAAGGAAACAGAAGAAACGGAAGGAATGTTGAGAAATTCGGCCAACATACCACCAACATTAGAACCATTGAAGTCGCTCGATTCTATTCCACACAAAATAATATCATAAGGATCATTTTTTACAACTTCAGCAATTTGAGCTGCAACATAATAGGCATCAAGTGGATCCGCATTTATACGGATGGCATCATCGGCACCTATTGCCAGGGCTTTTCTGATCGTAGGCTCTGAAGTAATAAGGCCAACATGTATGACTGTAACCGATTGGATGCCCAGCTCCGGTTTATCTTTCAATTCAAGCGCCCTTGTAAGTGATAACTCATCCCATGGATTTATGACCCATTGTATTCCGCTCACGTCAAGCGTTTTGTTATCATTGATAAATTTTACCCTGGTCGTTGTGTCGGGCACGTTACTTAAACAAATTAATATTCTCATTATGTAAATTTTGTTTATCGGAAAAATAATTGGGTTACAAATATAAAAGAAAATGCACAGAAATGAGGCAAGAATTTATCCTTCCTCCTCAAGACATTTGTTATACTGGGTCATGGCTTTTAAGCTCATGGCCATGCTGGAGAAACCTCCATCATGATAAATATTCTGCATGGTGATTTTCCGGCTCAGATCGGAAAGTAAAACGATTGCAAAATTTGCACATTCTTCGGCAGTGGCATTCCCCAATGGCGACATCCGCTCTGTGAAATCAATCAGGCCATCAATTCCTTTGATTCCGCTCCCAGCAGTTGTTCTCGTTGGAGACTGAGAAATGGTGTTGACCCTGATTTTCTTTTCTCGTCCGTAAATGTATCCAAAACTACGGGCAATCGATTCCAGCAAAGCCTTTGCATCCGCCATATCATTATACCCATATAAGGTCCTTTGAGCAGCAATATAAGAAAAAGCAAGAACCGAGCCCCATTCATTAATGGCATCCAGCTTTTTAGCAATCTGGAGGATCTTATGAAATGAAAGTGCGGAAATATCCAGGGTCTTTAAAAAATAATCGTAGTCCAGGTCATCGTATTCCCGATGTTTTCTCACATTCAAAGACATACCAATGGAATGAAGGACGAAATCGACTTTTCCTCCAAGCACTTCCATTGATTTGGAAAATACATGATTTACATCTTTCGAATTCGTTGCATCCGCAGGAATAATTTCAGCATTACATTTAGCAGCCAGTTCGTGAAGTTCACCAAACCTGAGTGCCACCGGAGTATTTGAAAGTGTAAATACTGCACCTTCTTCATAAGCTTTAAGCGCAGTTTTCCAGGCAATGGATTTTTCGTCCAAAGCGCCAAAAATTATTCCTTTTTTTCCTGCAAGAAGATTATATGCCATTGCTTTTGTTTCTTAAATAATATATTCAAAGGAAGCATAAAATCAACTTTCCAATAGTTCCTTTGCTGTTTGAAATGCAGAGGCGCTGACCCTTTCGTCGCTGAGCATCTTCGCTATCTCCTCCACCCTTTCCGTACTCGACAAGTGCTTTATATAAGACCTTGTATGTCCCTGCTCTTCTGTTTTATACACTTTATACTGCCAATCGCCCTTTCCTGCTATTTGAGGTAGGTGGGTAATAACAATTACCTGCATGTTTTGAGCCATCTTCTTTAAAATACTTCCTATTTTTCCAGCAATTTCACCAGATACCCCATTATCAATCTCATCAAAAATAATGGTTGGAAGAAGGTTTTTCCTGCTGACCATTGATTTAATACCCAACATCAACCTGGAAAGCTCTCCTCCGGATGCAATTTTTGTGATATCATCGGGCACAATGCCTTTATTGGCACTGAAAAGAAATCGGATTTTATCCAGGCCATCCCGGGTTAACAAAGGAAGAGGTATGCACTCAATTTTGAAACTGGCATTGTTCATTCCTAACATTGCAGAAATGGCAACAATCTCTTTTTCAAAATTATAAATAGCTTTATTTCTCGCTTTACTTAATATGGATGCATCCGCTTTAAGGGACTCCTCTGAACCATGGATAAGGGTCTGAAACTGATTAATCTTTTCATCTAAACTATCACCTTCAAGAAGCTTGTTTTCAATACTTTGTCTAATCAATAATAATTCATCAATTGAATTCACATGGTGCTTCTTCTGAAGCTGATATATTTGATCGAGACGCAGTGTAATTATCTCAATTTCAGAGGCATCAAAAGAAATATGCTCACCAATTTTTTCTATATTACCGGCAATGTCTTTGATATCTATTAAATTGCTTTGAAGCCTTCCCTGAAGTTCATCAATGTCCTCCCGAAATTTTGCAATGGCAGAAACATTATGGATAACCTCAGCAAGTCGTAAAAGAATGTTTTCTTCTCCCCTGCTGATGATCTCTGTTGATTGAAATAGTCTGGTTTTTATTTCCTCAGCATGGGTCAGAATCTTCAGCCTTTGTTCCAATTCTTCCTGTTCTCCCGACTGAAGCCTGGCCTGATTGAATTCATTGAATAAAAAATTCAGGTAATCTCTTTCTTCCCTGGTTTTGGAATTCAGATGGATTAATGCTTCCAATTCGTTCTTTTTCAGCATAAGACGCTGAAAGCCATGCCTAAAATCAATGACTTTTTCAAATTGACCCGTATAATTGTCAAGAACAGCAAGTTGGAAATTGGAATCATTGAGTGTGGTAATCGAATTCTGAGAGTGTACATTAACCAACTGATCTCCCAGATTTTTCAGAAGCGAGAGTGTTACCGGAGTATCATTAATAAATGCCCTTGATTTTCCCTGAGCATTGATTTCACGACGAAGTATCACTGTTTCTTCATAATCGAGATCATTGGTATTAAAGAAGGTTTCCAGCGCATAATCTTTTATCATGAAAACACCCTCAATAATGCATTTATGCGCCTTATCCATTAAAACATTGCTGTCAGCACGTTGCCCAAGGATAAGCGCCAATGCGCCAAGGATGATTGATTTCCCGGCTCCCGTTTCTCCTGTGATTACAGAAAAACCCGGAGAGAATTCGATCTCAAGCCGGTGGATCAAAGCGTAATTTTCAATGGTAAGCCTGCCAAGCATATGATTGGATTATCCTATTTAGCATCAAGAATCGCCTGGTACTTCGAACTGTTTGCAGGATCGATTTCTTTTAAAAGATTGGTAACATTTGTTTTATCCATAGGAGGTACCCGCTGATCAGAATAGATATTTACGAATTCATCGCGCTTTGCATCAAAAACAAGTTGAAGTGAATACAATCCAGGCTTTGCGTTGTAAACTTTCTGCAGCAAGTTCAAACTTTCCGTCACATTATTCCTGCCCTGATCTACTTTTTCATACATCTGATCCAGACCTAACCTGTGAAAAGTATAGTTGAATTCTCTAAGTCCTGAATTCGCCGGATTCATATATCCATTGATAAGCCAATATCTGTTTTTATCATTTTCATATGCTTTCCATCCAGGTTCCGGTGCGTTTTGGGCAGCATTCACCACTTCCTGTGCTTTATCCAGAAAAGGGCTTCCCCCGTTCGGGGAGAATGAATCAAAATAAAGTCCAAGAAACACATATGAATAATAAGCCAATAATGATGTCAGATTGGAGGAAAATGTTCCATCGGAATAATCAAGTGGTTGATACTCCACATATCGAAATTGAATTCCTTTATCTATATAATTGAGAAGCACTGAGTTATAGGCTGAATTCAAAATAGGCCGGCGAAGAACTACATTCATGTTGGCTCTGAATTCATCCGAACCTAATCGCTCATTGACGGTCAATAAAATAGTACATTCAATTTTTTCTTCTGCCTTGATATTATAATTGGACCATTTACGGTTATTCATAAACTCATAAATCGCGTTCTGAAGCGTTTCAAATATTTTTTTATCTGTTCCCTCAAGCTTTGGTGAAGTCACGTTGACAGAACAGTCGAATTCCTGCGCATTTACAGTAAAAATCAACTGTAAAAATATACAAGCCAACAAAATTCTTTTCATATCAACCTCATTTAATATTTGTAGTTCACCCTATTATTGTTTCCAGTATATCCGAGGCAACATCTTTCTTTGATTTCAAGGTTCCAAATATCACATTCCCTTTGTTATCAATGATATCAACTTTATTCGTAAGGGTATTAAATCCGGCTCCCGGTTCTTTCGTCGAATTTAAAACGATGAAATCAAGATTTTTTGCTTTTAGTTTTTTCTGAGCATTCTCAATTTCATTTTCTGTTTCAAGGGCAAAGCCGATGATAATCTGGTTCTTCCGTTTTTTTTGTCCGATACTTTTCAGGATGTCGGGGGTAGGAACGAGATCAATCTGCCGCGGGACCTCCCCTTTCTTTATTTTTTTTGTATGCGGATATTTCACTTTATAATCTGCAACCGCAGCAGCCATAATAATTATATCAGCCTGATCGGCATTTTTCATGCAAGCCTGATACATTTCTTCAGCAGATTCTACTTTAATCGTAGTAATTCCTTTCTGGAATGTTGATAATTGGGTCGGACCTGCAATCAGCAAAACTTCTGCTCCCCTTGAGGCCGCTTCCTCGGCCAGTGAAAATCCCATTCGCCCGGAAGAATAATTTCCGATAAAACGCACCGGATCAATCTTTTCATAAGTCGGTCCGGCTGTAATCAGAATTTTTTTTTTAATAAAATCCTTTTTAGTCTGAAAATGGGTTTTGATAATTTGAAGGATTTTTTCAGGTTCTTCCAGCCGGCCTGGTCCTGAAAGTCCGCTGGCCAATTCACCCACCTGAGGTTCAATTATCGTATTACCGTAAGACAGAAGAAGTTCAATATTCCTTTGCGTAGATTGATGATGATACATGTCAAGATCCATTGCAGGTGCAATAAAAACTGAACATTTAGCTGATAAATAAGCAGTTATAACAAAATTATCAGCAATTCCATGAGCCATTTTTCCAAGCGAGTTTGCAGTTACCGGCGCAAAAAGCATCAGGTCGGCCCATTGACCTAAATCAACATGGTTATTCCAGTTTCCATTTTCCGGATCAAAAGGCTCGACAATAACAGGATTGAGGGAAAGTGTAGCCAGGGTAAGCGGTGTAACAAAGTCCTTTGCCGTAAGTGTCATGATGACCCTGACAAGGGCTTCTTCTTTAATCAGCAACCGGATCAACAAGGGTATTTTATAAGCTGCGATGCTTCCCGTAATTCCGATTACGATTTTTTTACCCTTTAACATGATTAAAGTATATGGGGTTAAAAATCTTCAGCTTTCTCCTTATGCGGATTCCGGAAATAGACTTCATCATGAAGGTACTCGTGAATCGCAATAAGGGTTGGTTTCGGAAGATGTTCATAGTATTTTGCAATTTCAATCTGCTCACGGTTTTCAAAAACTTCTTCCAGGTTGTCGGTAGTGGTGGCAAATTCAGAAATTTTCTGGTTCAGTTCTTCTTTCATTTCCAACCCAATCTGGTTGGACCTTTTTGATAAAACTGCAACCGTCTCATAAATATTATGAGTCCCTTTGGTAAAGTCCTCTATATTACGGGTAACGGCATGAACATCGGCTTTAATTTTCTTGTAATCCATCGCGGTTTTATTAATTGTTGTTTATTTAACACCTTGAGTTTGCCCCAGTTTCTTCTGATCATTTTCATACAGTCGATCCAGTTCAATCCTTGATTTCTCCTTTAAACCATTGGCTTCGGCGAGAAACTGACTTTGAGGAAACTGGGCAATAAATTCATTATAAGCATTAATTGCTTTGGTATGACGTTCCTTCTTCTTTACTTCTACGCTTTCCTTAGCGAATTTATGATAGGATTTGAAGATCAGAAAAAGGATTTCTTCTTTTCTCGTTGTTTCGGGAAATTCTTTTAAAATATTGTTAAATGCCTGAATAGAAGCAGAATAATCTTCCATCCGGTAGTACATTTTCGCAATGCGATAATCTTTGCGCTCAAGTTTCTCCCTTAGCTTATCAATCAGGTCGTTACATTCAGAGACCCTTTTGCTTTTAGGATACATATTTGTAAAAAGCTGCAGATCCTTGATCGCTTCATAGGTGATGGTCTGATCCAGACTGTAAACCGGAGAACTCAGAAAATTACAATAAGCGCTCATAAAAAGACATTCCTCAGCGCGTGCTGAGTTAGGAAAATTATTGGCATATCTTTTAAAGTAATACGAAGCCAATGTATAATCCTTCTGGTTGTAATAACAATATGAATATGAATAATATATATTTTCCGCTTTATCGGTCGCCCGCATGATCCCAACCAGCTGGTCGAACAATTGAAGTGCATGGGAATAATCTTTTTCATTATAATATTTCATTGCGGCTTCATATTTCTCATCCACTGAACCATTTTTTACAAGCTTCTGAAATCCGCATGAATAAAGGATTACAAAACTAAAGAGGAGCAGAAGTAATCGCAATGATTTTTTCATGGTGCAAAGGTACAATATTTCATTGAAAATTTGGTAATTTTGCCAATCGTCACAAGGCATATTCTAAACGTACAAATCAATTAAATCTTATTTACAGTGGATATTTTTGAAAAAGTAGAGCATAATATGGGGCCTTTAGGCCAGTTTGCAGATTCCGGATATGGTTACTATTTCTTTCCAAAACTCGAGGGAGAGATTTCAAATCGTATGTTTTTCAGAGGAAAACCTGTTTTAGTATGGAGTTTAAATAATTATCTCGGCCTTGCCAATCATCCCGAAGTCAGGAAAGCGGATGCTGAAGCTTCTTTGCAGTTTGGACTTGCGGCTCCAATGGGAGCCAGAATGATGTCGGGTCAAACAATTTACCATGAGCAACTAGAACATGAGCTGGCTGAATTTGAGCATAAAGAAGCTGCATATCTTCTTAATTTTGGATATATGGGAATGGTGTCCATTATTGATTCTTTGCTTGACCGTCATGATGTGGTGGTTTACGACTCTGAATCACATGCTTGTATCCTGGACGGGTTACGTCTTCATATCGGCAAACGTTTTGTATTTCCTCACAATGATCTTGATAAATTTGAACAGCAACTTATTCGTGCCAGGAAACTTGCCGATAAAACAGGAGGAGGTATTCTGGTTATTACGGAGGGTGTATTCGGGATGCCAGGCGATTTGGGCAATCTCAGTGGAATTCTTCAATTTAAAGATAAATACGGGTTCCGTTTATTGGTGGATGATGCACATGGATTTGGGACCATGGGTAAACATGGAGCCGGTACTTCTGAGGAACAGGGGGTGATGGATGGAGTGGATGTATATTTTGGAACTTTTGCAAAAGCCATGGCCGGAATCGGAGCATTTGTAGCCAGTGAGAAACGGATTATAAAAACCCTGACTTATAATATGAGGTCGCAGGTTTTTGCAAAATCCCTGCCTCTACCCATGGTTCTTGGTTCCATCAAACGCCTTGACCTGATCCGGAAAAATCCTGAAATAAAGGATAAACTTTGGTCCGTGGTTCACGCATTACAGAATGGTTTACGCGAAAAGGGTTTTGATATCGGTCGTACGCAATCTCCCGTTACTCCTGTATTTCTGAAAGGCGGACTAGGTGAAGCAACTCAGATCGTAGCGGATCTGCGTGAAAATTTCGGAATTTTCTGTTCAATGGTCATTTATCCTGTAGTCCCAAAGGGGGTTATCATGTTGAGGCTTATTCCAACCGCTACCCATACCCTTGAAGATGTCACCTATACCATTGATGCTTTTTCTGAAGTCCGGAAAAAACTTGATGAAGGAAAATATAGTTCCGGAGTGATCCCGAATGTAGCGGATATTTATTAGGATGCTGAAAACAGAAAAGGATCCTCTTTCTACCAGGGAGAAAATTTACCGTATTTATCGGAAAATCCGCTTTGTCATCAGGCATAAACCTCCTAAGAGAACTATTGCCATTCAGGAAAAGACTGAGACAACCCAGCATATCACCATTCGTAAACAAACATACAGGGCCTACCGAAAGATTAGGTTCTTATGGAGGACTGGTGCGTTTTCAACAATACCGGTTAAAAATAACATCGGCTCATCCAAAGCAATTCATTATCCTAAAAGAACATATTTTGCCATCGGGATAAACTCCCTGTCTGTTTACATGATTACTTACCTTTTTGTCTTTTTTCTTACCCATGTTATCACGGCCATTTCAGCATCGGCTTTCAAAATCAGTACATTATTGTATTACTATGATGTTGATTTTCTGATACGGGGTTATGATTGGACTTCGGATGCTGTGATTGCCGTTTTCAGCAGCGCCCCCCTGTTTTCCCTCCTGTTTGCACTTTTACTTTTTATTCTTTACGTGAATGTGGCAGTCGAAACCGGATTCCTCCGTTTATTTGTGCTTTGGACTTTATGCCATTTTTTACTCCGTTTTTTCGGAGATATGCTGGTGGGTGTTTTACTTGACGAAGGTTTTGGATATGTTATCATGTACCTTTTTGTGATGGATACCGGAAAGATGCTAATCTGCCTTTTCGCCTTTATTTGTCTGTTTTCAATGGGTTATCTCATGACCCGGTATTTCCTTTATTCCGGAAACAGTTACTTTAACTTATTAAACCGGACGAACCGGATAAAATTTATCCTTGCACAATTTATTATTCCTGTCGTACTAGGCAATATTTTAATTATCGTGCTGAAGATTCCTCAGATACGGCTTTTTGAAATACTGCTTAACGCTTCAATGCTGATGTTATTAATACCCGTCTTTTTGAGAAGCATCAAACTACAGGACCTTTTCTTTGATGAAGAACCAAGAAGAATTAAAATCTTTGTGAAATATATTATCAGCGCAATCCTAATGCTGATTGTTTTCCGGGTAGGACTCGGTATTGGAATCGGATTTTAGTTGAGTATATTTAGATCAGGCTTGCGGTCTATTTTTGTATCATGAACTTATCCCGAAATATTTTCCCCTCCTTTGAGAGTAGCATAAGGTAAATTCCTGAAGGTAAATGATCCAATACAAATTCTGAACTAGTTAATGCCAGATCAGACTGAATGGTTTGGCTGAATGCTTTTCTCCCCATTTGATCCACTACTTCTATTTTCCATTCACCCTTATCCTTCAATGGCAATATAATTCTGAATTGCCCTTTATTCGGGTTGGGGTAGACGAGTGGCGCCCTGACCACTTTTTCACTGATACCGAATGTCAGCGGCCTTAACTGAACATCCAGATAAAAAGTACTGTGTTTTGCAACTGTAACATTGTTAACTGTTTTCGGAAAATATCCCGGTGCAGAAAAAACAACACTATAAGTGCCTTCATTAATGGGGCGGGCATAAAAACCAGAAGGTAGCTTTGAATAAATAAAGGAACTGTCAGCTTGAATATCATGACTAAGCACGAACACTTTGGCTTTAAGTTTTTCTCCGGTCACTGTATCGGTCACAAGGCCCTGAAAACCGTAGTTTGCTTCATCAATAAAAGTTAACAATGAATGGTAATTATATTTCCAGTATGCTATCAAACTTGCTGCTGGTAAAAACTTTGTATTCGACAACTCGATGGTAACCTCCCTGCAATGTTTGAAATAATTCATGTAATCCTGGCGTCCCCCGTCAATGGAATACCAAGCATATCCATTGGTAATTCCATTATAATAATCAGTAAAATATCCTGAAAACGAATATTTATGAACCGTATCGGCATATTCACGACCGGTATAGCGCCACCAGGCATCATCAGCCGTTAGCCTTGGCCAGCGATCCCAGGGATAATTATACACTTCTGCTCCACCGTGAAAGTTTGCAGACATAACAAAGTTGTGTTGACTTGCATAATCCATAAATGCAAGGGTTTCAGGTTGTTTAATACCTGTATTGGAACCGCCGACATCTGGAAAATTGCGGTTCAGATCATATCCGTTGTAATTGGTACGCGTAGGATTGTTCAGAATGTTACCGGTACGGTATGTCCCATCCGGGTTTGCAAGCGGATTGATAAATATTTCCGTTTTGTTCACCATATCTGTAATCCTTGGACTTATACCATATCCCCTTAACAGTGAATCCGCAAGATGCAGCATAAGAATATACCCGGTGGTTTCATCTCCGTGCATCGTAGATGTGTAAAAAAATTCAGGTTCCGCTTCGGAAACATTGACCGAATCACTGATCTTCAATGCAATCAATTTCCTTCCAAGAACGGTAGCACCAATGGTATCAAGTCGGCAGATTTCAGGATATGTTGCCGCGAAATAGAGCATGGTATCCACATATTGCTGATAGGTTGGATAAAAATTCCACTGGCCGACAGTTTGAATCCCTTTACTGAGTGTATCTCCATGGGTTTCTGCTTCCTTTAACAATCCCCCGGGGTTCGGAAGGATAGTTACATGATAGGCAAGGGTTTTAAAGAAGTCGAATTGTTTTCTATTGGCATAGGCAAACACCTCATTGCCCTTATAATTATCTATTGAGATAATCCGCGTAAGTGAGTCTACCTCACTTCTATGCTGAACTTTGAATTTAAAATAAATTTCCCCCCATTGCTGAAAAATGCTGTCAACAATCAGCGAATTGCTTTGCTGGGAATACAATTTTCCACCTAAGAAGGAGATCAGTATTACAAGGAATACAAGATAAATCCGTTTCATTTAACTTTCAGTTTTATGATCAATGATTGAATGAGGGAAAACACTTCTTTATTCACAGGAACAAGGGGCAGACGAACCAGGTTCTGACAAAATCCCATCAAATCCATTACGGCCTTTATCCCGGAAGGACTTCCGTCGAGAAACAGCGAATCAATCAAGTCCAGCAGGTAATAATGAAGCTTTCTTGCCTGCTCAAACTCTCCTTTTAATCCGTGGCGAACCATTTCTGAGAATTCTTTTGGGAAAGCATTGGCAACCACAGAGATCACACCATCAGCTCCAACTGCAAGCAGGGGTAATGTAAGACCATCGTCTCCGGAAAGAACAAGAAAGTTTTTAGGTTTGTTTTTAATAATCTTATAGATCTGCTCAAAGTTACCTGAGGCTTCCTTAATCCCGATAATGTTCGGAACTTCCCTGGCAAGACGGAGTGTAGTGTTAGCACTTATATTGCTGCTTGTCCGCCCTGGTACCGTATAAAGGATAAGCGGAACCGGACAGGCTTCAGCAATGGTTTTAAAATGCCGAAATATACCCTCTTGCTGGGGTTTATTATAATACGGGCAAACCGATAACAAAGCATCCACTCCCTTGAAAGGTGTTCCATGTATGTTCAGAACAACTTCTGATGTTGAATTCCCGCCTATACCAATAACCAGCGCCACGCGCTTATTTATTTTTTCAACTGAAAATTCCACCAGGGCCTTTTTTTCCTGTTTTGAAAGTGTAGGCGCTTCACCGGTAGTTCCAAGGACTACAATAAACTCGACCTTGCCATTAATCACATGATTCAGAATTATTTCGAAGGAGTCGAAATCGATGGCCCCTGATTTTTTAAATGGAGTTACAATGGCGACCCCGGTCCCCTTGAATTTATAAGTTCCCTTTTGCATGGCGATTAATAATGGTCAGATAATGCTTTATATGCTTCAGGTATTCATCCGCATTCGCAACGGAATCAACATCAATCATTAAATCATAAAACCGGGTGTTCTCATCAGAAAACCTGCCTACCCGGCAGAGGGATCTGGATAATCCGCTGATATATTTCAGGGGAAAACTATCCTGAAGGCTCAGGTCAATAAGAATATCGAACTCGTTTTCGATAAAATCCTTTACAGTAGAATGAATCGGTTTATAAAACCAGGTCAGGTCTTTTTTTGAGAAAAAATCAAAGGAAAGTTTTGGCAGAAATCGGGAGATGAGATTTTTATTCTTCACAAAACCGAGGGCTTTCACTTCTTTGTGCTCATGCTGAAGTTCTGAAACAAATTCCGAAACCTGATCATAATCATGAATATCATTCAGTGTATATAATATTCCTATTCGCTTTGCATCCTGAATATTGGTAATTCTCCGCTGTTGATCGGTTCGGGATATTTCCTTATTATAAGAATACAATCCTACCCGCTTCCTTATACCACCAAACATCCTTATATTTTGTTAGGTATTATTTTTTTTGCAAAGTTACGATTTCCACGAATCGAAACTCGAACGAAAGTTATAAATTTGACTAAAAACAAAAACTAAAATGCAAATTACTTTTTTAGGCACAGGGACCTCACAAGGTGTTCCTGTAATCGCCTGTGATTGTGCCGTATGTAGATCTTCGGATTCCAGGGACCAAAGGCTGAGATCCTCTGTGGTAATCGAGATCCGGGATAAAAAGTTTGTGGTTGACTGCGGTCCAGATTTCCGCCAGCAGATGCTGAGGGAAAAAATTTCTTCCATTGATGCCATTTTTATTACCCATGCCCATAAAGACCATATAAGCGGGCTTGACGATGTACGGTCATTTAATTATTTTTTACAAAAACCGACTGATGTATATACCAGTGGGGTTGTTCGCCGGGTAATTGAGCAGGAATTTTCATATGCTTTTGAAAAGAACCCCTACCCCGGGGTTCCCGAAATCAATTTGAAACTATTCGGGAATAAAAAGTTTTTCATTCAGGATATTGAAATAATTCCGATCAAAGCAATACATTATGAACCTGACCAGTTCGTTTATGGATTCCGTATCAACGATTTTACCTACCTTACAGATGTTCTGAAGATTCCTGAAGAGGAGAAAAAAAAGATTTTCGGAACAAAAATACTGGTGTTAAACGCATTGAGAAAAGTCAAGCATTATTCACATCTTAATCTGGATCAGGCTGCAGCACTCATAAAGGAGATAGGCCCTGAAAAGGGTTTCATTACGCATATCAGTCACCAAATGGGAACCCACAGGGATGTGGAGATGGAATTACCCATAGGAATTCAGCTGGCATATGATGGCTTAAAGATTCAATTATAATTTCCTGACCCGCTTCAAGGAAAGTAAATTCATTGGATTACTTCCGATTCCCTGAATATTATTTCTAACAAATCTCAAAACCTGGTCATAATACAAAATCACAATCGGTGATTCTTCCATAAGAATCTGCTCCATTCCCCGGTAACAGCCAATACGGATTGAATCACTAACTGAGGATAAAGCTTGTTCATACAATTCATCAAACTTCCGGTTAGAAAAATGTGTATAATTTGGCCCCTGGGGACAAAAATTCTTACTGTAAAACATGGATAAATAGTTTTCACCATCGGGGTAATCGGCTATCCATGATGCTCTGAAGAAGGGCAGCTTTGACTGCGCTTTCATTTCTTTTACTGCGGCAGGCGGGCTTACTTCAATGTTCAGTTCTACTCCAAGATTCCCGAGCTGGGCTTGAATATATTTACAGATATCCAGATAATCAGACGTGGAAGTCAGGGTTATTGGAGGAAGTCCTTTACCATGGTCAAACCCTGCTTCCTTTAATAAACGCAGCGCTTTCTGTGTGTCATAAGAATAAAAGATTTTCTCCGGATTAAAAGAAGGAAGTCCTTTGGGAATAATCCCATGAATACCCGGTGTTCCAATCCCGTTTCTGAGGTAACGGATCATTTTTAGCCGGTCAAAAGCGAAGTTAATTGCCTGCCTTATCTTTTTATTCTTCAGGGGGCTATCCTTTAATACAGGGTTCAGGGTATCCATCAGAAAACCAAGATATTCCGTATTCAAATAGGGTTGGGAGATCAAATGAATCCGAGCAGAATATTCTTCCTTTAACTTCCCCTGCCCCGACAAGAGCTCATCTTTATAGGTAGGATCAATTCCTGACATGAAGTCAAGCCGGCCTTTAATGAATTCGAGGAAAGCGGATTGTTTATCTGCCACGAATGTTACGGATACTGCATCAAGATATGGGAGACGGACTCCTTTTTCATATTCAAAATAGTTCTTGTTTTTCAGAAGCACCAGCTTTACTCCTTCTCCCCATAATTTAAAACAGAAAGGGCCGGTTCCGACCGGATGTCGTCTGAAATCAGGCCCATAGAAAACAACCGCTTCTTCAGGAATCACCGAGCAATACTGCATGGTTAAGAGTCCCAGAAATGGAGTAAACGCTTTTTTTAACCTGATTGTTAAAACAGAGTCGTTGGGTGCATAAAAAGCTCCGCTCCTGGTATCTGTATCCAGGTTACTAAAAATCCACCCTCCCGGAGAAGCTGTTTTTTTATTTAAAACGCGGTTAAAACTGTAAATAAAATCTGAAGCAACGACACTCCTTCCTTTTCCTTCCGCAAAGCATGGATCGTCATGAAAATGAACATTTGCCCTCAGCAAGAAGGTGTAACATAAACCATCGGGCGAAATCATCCATGATTTAGCGATACATGGAAGCACCCTCAAACTGTCGTTAAGCTGAACCAAGCCGTTAAAAATTTGATTGACAGCCCATATCGTTGATTGATCGCGGGCGAAAGCCGGATCAAGAGAGGTAATATTGGCAGGCTCATTATAACGAAATACGGTTTTCCCCGCTTGATCCGTTCCGGTTTTACAAGCAGTTAGAATGAGGGCAGTGCTTAAGAAAAAAATCAGGTTTATTTTCATAAGAATGCAAAAGTATTGGTTTTTTCAATTCCCCCGGGCTTCAGGAATCACCCTGACTTATTTTTTCTATTTTTGCATAACCTAAAAATTGCTGATATGAAAACTTGTTTATTTCTTTTTATTTTCTTTATTTCTTTTCTTTCTGCAGGCAATGCCCAGACGGATTTTTCAAGCCCCGGGTCAAAAGCCTGTTCCATGAGAAAATCCAGTATGATTTTTTTACCCGGAAAAACGGGAAATACGGATAATGGCCCTGTACATTCCTATAATGTTTTAAATTATTCACTGAAACTGGACCTCTTTAAATGTTATAGCGGTTACTATCCTAATGATTTCAAAGGTTCCAATATCATCACCTTTAAAGTTGACTCCACCCTCAATTCAATAAAACTGGACGCTGCTAATGCATCCATGACGATTGATTCGGTCAGAATGGCAGGGGTTTCATTCACACATTCCGGAAATATCCTGACCATTTCCCTTAACCGAACCTATTCTCCCGGTGAAATTGTTTCAGTCAAAGTCAATTATTCACATCTGAATGTAGATGACAACGCTTTTTATTCAAGCGGAGGATTTGTTTTCACGGATTCGGAACCGGAAGGTGCAAGAAAATGGTTTCCCTGCTGGGATAAACCTTCGGATAAAGCCACCCTGGAACTGCGGGCAAAAGTTCCGTCGAATGTGAAGCTTGGCTCCAATGGTATTTTAGCGGATTCAACGATTTCAGGAAACGGTGATACCTTAAATTATCATTGGGTGAGTAACGAAAATATTGCCACCTATCTCATGGTGATCACATCGAGGGTAGATTACAAGCTGGATATTATTTACTGGCATAAGCCAAGCAATCCGTCTGACAGTGTTCCATTCAGGTTCTATTTTAACCCGGGAGAAAATCCCAGCGCTATGGAAGCCTTAATTATTCCTTTGACAGACTGGTTCTCACTTAATTACTGTGAGCATCCTTTTCAGAAAAATGGGTTTGCTGCACTCAATAATCAGTTTGTTTGGGGAGGCATGGAAAATCAGACCCTCACAAGTATCTATCCGAATGGCTGGCAGGAATGGCTGATTGCTCATGAGTTTGCACATCAATGGTTTGGTGACATGATTACTTGTGCAACCTGGGCAGATATCTGGCTCAATGAAGGTTTTGCCACCTGGAGTGAAGCATTCTGGTATGAAGGAAAGTGGGGCTATACTTATTATAAAAACTCTATCAACCAGGATGCATCGGATTACTTTTCAGGAAATCCGGGTTGGGCAATTTCCGTACCTGATTGGGCTATCACCACTCCCAGTACAGGCGTCCTGTTTAACTATTCTATTACATACGCTAAGGGTGCCTGTGTTTTGCACCAGCTGAGGTATGTTCTCGGTGATTCCTTGTTTTTTGCCACCCTGCAGGCATATTGCGCAGATACAAACCTGAAATATAAATCTGCCATGATTTCTGATTTTATGGCAAAAGTGAACGAAGTAAGCAATGATAATTATGACTGGTTTTTCAGTGAATGGATATTTTCACCGAATCATCCGGTATATAATAATTCATATAATATTGACGACCTTGGAAATGCCCAATGGCAGGTAAATTTCTTTGCCGAGCAAACCCAGACGAATCCTCCATTTTTTAAAATGCCCTTGGAAATAAAAATTATGTTTGCAGATTTCAGTGATACTACTTTTCGTGTTATGAATGATGTAAACCATCAACAATATAGCTGGATCTTTCAGAAACAACCGGTTTCCTTAGAATTTGATCCGGATAACAACATTGTATTAAAGAAAGGAAGCACCATCGTCGGTTTGCCTGAACCAAATTCATATCTTCCGGAATCGTTTTTATCCCAGAACTTTCCAAATCCATTTAGCCGGGAAACACAATTTTCTTATACCCTTGAAAAGCCTGCCCACGTAAGAATTGAATTACTCGATATCGTTGGAAAAGTAATCAGTACGCCCCTTAATGCATTCAGGGAGTCAGGTAAATATTCCTTGTATCTGGATTGTTCCTCATTTTCTCCGGGTTTATATTATTATCGCCTCAATGTTGATGGTAAAACAATGACAAGAAAAATGGTTATTTCCAGGTAAACACCATGGTTGTACCCAATACTTCCGGAGGGCGGTTTGTGATCTCCTTGTTGCTGTCTGTAATGCAAATATTCCTGTTTGCACAGAGCAAGGCTACTTTGTCCTTGGATCATCCGGTATTCAACGTACAAAAATATACGCTGGAGGTCAATTTATATGATTGCTACCGGCCTCCTTACTTAAAGAGCTTTGAGGCAAAAGAAACCATTACAGCCAGAATTATCAAGGACTCAGACCAAATCAGTCTGAATGCGGAAAATTCATCACTTGAGATCGATTCTGTCAGCCTTGGCGGGAGAAGGTTTCTTCATCATCATGACACCCTGACCATTTTCCTTGACCGTTTATATCATCAGGGGGAAATCACCAGAATCAGAATCAATTATCATCATAAAAACATAGTGGATGGTGCATTTTATACCGGTCAGGGTTATGTATATACGGATAATCCTCCGGCTGGTGCCCGTAAATGGTTACCATGCCACGATACACCCTCTGATAAAGCATGCTGGGATCTGACTGCGAAAGTCCCTGCTGAGGTAAGGCTGGGATCAAACGGAAGGCTGGCAGATTCATCCATTACAGCAGATACCATTTTTTATCATTGGGTGAGCCGTTTTCCTTTAGCAACCTACCTGATCACGATTTCTTCCAGAACAAACTTTCGCATTGTTAACTCATTTTATCATCCTGCACTGTGCGATTCCGATCGTATCCCGATCCGCATTTTTTATAACGAAGGTGAAGAACTGCAGACTTTCAGAAACTTAATAATTCCCCTGACTGATTTTTATTCTTCGAAATTCGGAGCCTACCCATTCGAAAAAATCGGGTTTGCAACCCTCGATCCGTCTTTTCCCTGGGGAGGAATGGAAAATCAGGATATGATAAGCCTCCGGCCGGGAGGTTTAAGTAACCAGAATCTGATCGCGCATGAATTCGCACACCAATGGTTCGGTGATCTCATTACCTGTGGAACCTGGGCAGATATCTGGCTGAATGAAGGATTTGCCACGTACGTAACTGCGCTCTGGACAGAAGAAACAAAGGGATTTCAGGAATATAAAAACAGGATGGGAGCATTGGCTGATTACTATCTGAAAAACAATCCGGGATGGCCCTTATACCATTCTGACTGGATCAACATAGCGCCTTCTTCAGGAGATTTATACAATGAAGCTGTATCCTATAATAAAGGAGCCTGTGTTCTTCATCAGTTAAGGTATTTACTTGGAGATACGGTATTCTTTAAAGTTCTGAAAGCATATGCCACCGATTCCGGCTTGGTTTTTGGAAATGCAATCACACCTGATTTTAGCACGATTGCAAACAAGGTTTCCGGGAAGGACCTCAATTGGTTTTTCAAAGAATGGGTTTATTCTCCAAACCATCCTGAATATGAGAATCAATACAGAATCGTTAAAAAACTGGAAGGAAACTGGCAGGTTGACCTCTCAATAAACCAGGTACAGGCAGATTCAGGAATTTTTATCATGCCGGTCGAAATAGAAATTTCATTCGTTGATTCAACAAAAACCATATTAAAAGTATGGAATGATAAGAGAAACCAGACTTTTAACTTCCGTTTTCTGAAACAAGCGGTTGCCCTTCGTTTTGATCCAATGGGAAATATTCTATTAAAAAAGGTGAAAACGATCAGATCAAATGATCAATAAGGGATTGTTTACCTTCTCATCAAGAAGTGCATACTTCGCGATCTCCTTAAGCTCTTCCACATATTGAAATTGAATGCCCTTGATATACTCAGGTTTAATATCCTCAATGTCCTTTTTATTTTCTTTTGAAAGGACGATGGTTGAGATATCGGCTCTTTTGGCAGCAAGAATTTTCTCTTTGATCCCTCCTACCGGCAATATTTTACCTCTTAAAGTGATTTCGCCGGTCATGGCCATACGCATCGGGACTTTCCGCTGGGTAAATGCAGAGGCCAGCGCAGTGAAAATGGTAATACCTGCAGAAGGTCCATCTTTTGGTGTGGCGCCTTCAGGAATGTGAATATGGACATCCCAGTTCCCAAAAACTTCTGCGCCAATTTGAAAAAATGAAGCTTGTGCCTTTAGGTAAGCAAGTGCAATCGTAGCTGATTCTTTCATGACTTCCCCCAGGTTCCCGGTAAGCGTCAGCACGCCTTTGCCCTTACTAAGGCTTACTTCCACAAATAATATTTCACCTCCGACTGAGGTCCATGCCAATCCGGTCACCACCCCCGCAATCTCATTATTTATAAACTTTTCTGCCTGAAAAATGGGTATCCCCATAACTTTCGATAAATCATCAAAAGAAAGCGTTCTGTTAAATTTTTCATCCGTTACAATGGTTTTTGCCTTGTAGCGAAGAATTTTAGCAATGGATTTATCAAGTCCCCTCACGCCTGACTCCCTTGTATAATCCTCTATTATTTTTTGAATCGTTTCAGGTTTGAAAACAATCTGGCTTTTTTTCAATCCATGTTCCCTGATTTGTTTAGGAATCAGATGTCTTTTGGCTATTTCAATTTTTTCTTCCAATAAATATCCCGGAATATCGATAATTTCCATCCGGTCACGTAATGCGGGATGAACCGTACTCAGGGTATTGGCCGTGGCAATGAACATGATACGGGAGAGATTGTAATCCATCTCAAGGAAGTTATCATAGAAGGCGCTATTCTGCTCAGGGTCTAAAATTTCGAGCAAGGCAGCCTGAGGGTCTCCGCTTATATTCATACCTGCGACTTTATCAATTTCGTCGAGCACAAATACAGGATTGGAAGATTTTACTTTTTTCAGGCTTTGAATGATCCTGCCAGGCATGGCACCAATATAAGTTTTGCGGTGACCACGTAATTCTGACTCATCTCTTAGCCCTCCCAGCGACATGCGGGTATATTTTCTGCCTAAGGCCCTTGCAACAGATTTACCAAGAGATGTTTTACCAACACCCGGAGGACCTACCAGACAAAGAATCGGTGATTTCAGGTCGCGTTTCAATGCAATGACCGCCAGATATTCTATAATTCTCTCTTTAACTTTTTCAAGTCCGTAGTGATCATCATCCAGCACTATACGCGCGTGACCCAGATCCAGGTTATCCGGAGAAAATTCATTCCAGGGCAATTGAACCAGGGTTTCAAGATAGTTGATCTGAATGGAATATTCTGCAGCTGCCGGATGCATCCTTTGAAGTTTATTAAGCTCCTTCTCAAATACTTCATCCACTTCCGCAGACCATTTCTTGCTTTTCGCCTGTTCCCTTAATGCTGTAACTTCCTGGGCATTCGGACTGCCGCCTAATTCTTCCTGTATCGTTTTAAGCTGCTGATGCAGGAAATAATCTCTTTGTTGTTTATCCAGATCATTCTTGACTTTATTCTGAATTTGCTGTTTCAGATCAATCATCTGTAATTCTTTGGTCAGGTGGGAAAGAACCAAATGGGCACGTTCTGTAACATCAGGTATTTCCAACAACTTTTGTTTATCAGAAAGATCAATGGTGAGGTTAGACGAAATAAAATGGACCAGGAATGAAGGACTTTCAATGTTTTTTATCGCGAAAGCCGCCTCTGACGGAATATTGGGAGATTTATTGACAATTTGAATGGCAAGGTCTTTCAAGCTTGAAATCAATGCATTGAATTCCTTGTCCTGGGGGGCCTCAATCACCAGGCTGTCAAAAGCTTTTACCTTTGCTAGGAAGTAAGGATCTGACTGAACCTGCTCTAAGATGGTGAATCTTCTTTTACCCTGTATTATGGCAGTATTGCTTCCATCCGGCATTTGTAAAATTTTAATGATATAAGCAACAGTGCCTATACCATTCAAATCTTCAAACCCGGGATCTTCAATATCGGGGTCCTTTTGTGAAACTACGCCAATGATTTTGTCACCTTTATAATAATCACGGATAAGCTTAATTGATTTATCTCTTCCAACGGTGATGGGAATTACGACACCCGGAAAAAGAACCGTATTCCTGAGCGGTAAAATAGGGAGAATTTCCGGTACCAGTTCAACGTTCATCAGTTCCTCATCTTCCGAGGATAGGAGCGGGATAAACTCAGCTTCCGAATCCATCAAATCAGATATGGCAAGAAATTGATTTCTGAAAGTATGTTCCATAAATGGTAAAGTCAAAATGTCATGTTAAGGGATCTTATAATCCCGGAATGAAGATTAGACAAGTAATGTGCCAGAAATTGCCCGAATTTGGTCTTAGAGGTGTTTGTTCTTCAGGGTAAGGTTATATACTTTCGACAGGAGGTCCTGCTCATCCTGGTTAAAAGACATGCGCCGCCGTTTAAAAACAACCTCTGCAACCTCTATGGCTTTCTTCAGGTTATAATTTAAATGCCCGGAAGTCCCTCCCCAGGTAAATGAGGGAATGAAATTCCTTTGAAAACCGGGACCGAAAATGTTTGCGTTTACGCCCACTACGGTACCGGTGTTAAACATGGTATTGATGGCACATTTTGAATGATCTCCCATGATTAATCCGCAGAATTGAAGGTGGGTATTAATAAACGTTTGTTTCCCGTAACTCCAAAGCCTGACGGTATCATAGGTGTTTTTAAGATTGGATGTATTCGTATCAGCGCCAAGGTTACACCATTCAGCTATGACAGAATGACCGAGAAAACCATCATGGGCTTTATTTGAAAAACCAAACAACACTGAATTGTTTACTTCGCCCCCCACCCTGCAATAGGGGCCAATGGTTGTTGGTCCATAGATTTTTGCCGCCATTTTAATCTGGGCATTGTCGCAAAGCGCAAAGGGTCCCCTGATCAGGCTTCCTTCCATGATTTCAGCATCCTTGCCAATATAAACCGGACCGCTGGTGGCATTGATGACAGCACATTCCACCTTGGCTCCCTTTTCAACAAAAACATGCTCAGTTCCAAAAACTTTGTTCGTATCGCTGAGTACCTGGGATTTTCTGCCTTTGGTCAATAGCTGAAAATCATCATTCAATGCGATTCCATTTTTTGAGAATATTTCCCAGGTATGGTTGATTTTGAGGGGAGCTCCTGAAATGGCAATTTCTTCAATTCCTCCAGACGAAGGATCTCCGATGCTGTCCAGATCATCTTCCGTCACATGAAGCGCAATGATGGTATCATTGTAAACCACAGTTTGATTCGGTTTCAGTTTTTTAATCACCTCAACGATTTCAGCGGTCGGACAGACAGATCCGTTGATCAGGACATTTTCCCGTTCCTTTAAAATCGGGAATTTTTTTGAAAGGTATGGATCTGTAAGTGTGGAGGTGGTTGTTTTAAGATATTTTTCCCATTTTTCGCGGATGGTCAGAATACCAATCCGTATGTCAGCGACCGGCCGCATAAAAGTTAAGGGCAGCAGATTCGTCCGGACAATACTTTCATCGAATAGTATATAATTCATGTTGCGCCTGTGTTAGGATAAAATATTAACGAAAGAATAATTATAAAAGTATGAATTTAGAGATATAAAAAAACCCCCATTAAACCGAACGGGGGTAGTCAATTAAAAGCCAAGGTTTTTTAATTGCCCGCTTTCAGGTCTAAATGTTTTTGATACCTGTTTTTGAATTTATCAACGCGCCCGGCGGTATCAACCAGCTTCATTTTTCCGGTATAAAACGGATGGGAAGTATGAGAAATTTCAAGTTTAATCAAAGGGTATTCGAGACCATCTTCCCATACAATCGTTTCCTTTGTTTTAACAGTTGATTTGGACAGAAAAGAATATTCGTTGGACATATCTTTAAATACAACCATTCTGTAATCCTTGGGGTGAATATCTTTTTTCATGAATAACAGGTTTTAATTTTGAGTGTGCAAAAGTAAGTAAAATTATTTTAAAACCAAAAATATTTCAAGGAAATCTAAGCTGATGAAGAAAGTTCATGGTATCGATTCCATCCGCATAATCCCATAATTCCGGATGCTGTGTCTGCCCTGGAAGAATACTGTTTACACCAAAATCCTGAACACTTACGATACATTGAATAAATTCCTTATCATTTTTAATTCTTTGACTGAGGGTTCTGACATCAGCATATTCTTCATAATTTACAACTCCGATGGAAGATACAAGTCGGGATGAAGGTGTCAGTAAAAGAAATCCGGTATCATGGAAAGGGGTTCTGTTAACCATGTATATGGATTTGAAGTACTCATAGTTATTCATGAATTTGGAATGATCGGCCTCTTTGCGGAATAATTCCAGGGCTTTAACCAGGGGAGAAAAATCATAAGCCCGGGGAACAAACAATTTAGATACATTCCGGCAACCCAATCCAAAAAATCTCATGATATCACTGGCAAGACCCTCAAGCTGGGAGCTGGTTTCATCACCGTTTAAAATCGCAATGGAATTACGGTTATGTCTTAGCAGATGCGGATATTTGCGGAAATAATATTCAAAATACCTGAATGTATTATTGGCTCCGGTGGCAATGATTGCCTCAAAAGGAGGCAGTTTTTCGACCGTAAAACTGATCTGGTCATTCCATTCAGGATCAAGGCTGGTCAATATCTCAGCCATAACAGGCAATAACCTTTTATCCTGAGCTGAAAGTTTAGCAATCAGATGGTTCCCGCTGATCAGAATGCATAAAAAATCATGAAAACCAACCGCTGGTATATTCCCTGCCATTACAGCAGCGACCCTGCCATGTTTTTTATTTTCCGAAAAATATTTTAAATACGGAGCCAGCCATTTCTCCATTTTTGGAAGGGCTAATGCTTCACCCAGTGAATTCAATGCAAAACGTATATTGTTAACAGTAAACCAGGGATTGTCCTCTTCCGAGAGCCTGGCTGCATCCACCAAAGAAGACATTCCTGTATTTCCGGAAGCTTCGGGAAAAGTTCTCAGCATTTCGCCCAGCCTGGCAAAGGATTCTATCCGATTATGAAGAAGCATGGTCCAAGGTTTTTGCAAAAGTACTGCATTCAAAATAAAAATCAGGTAATCACGTTTTCCGGAGAAGGCAATTTCATGCAAAAAATTATTCGGCAAACAATACTGTCAATATTTTTCCTTTCCGGGTTTATACCTTCTTCACCTGCCCAGGAGGTGAAATTACTATCCCAGGCAGCGGATACCCTCCGTTTACTGCAGCACTCCATCATTCTCGAGAAAAATGATTCAGTAAAAATCCATTTGAATTCAAAATTTGAAGCTTTATTAATAGAAACCCTGAAGTTTCCGGGAGCAGCAATATTTCCCTTTGATTCCATAAACCGGATGTCCAGGCTGACATCTCCTGACAAGCGATTCAGAATTTTCAACTGGAATGTACCATTTCAGGATGGAAGCCATCAGTATTTTTCGGTTATACAGATCTTTCATTATGGAGCCCAGGAAGAAAAGGTTCAAAACCTGACAGACAGCTCCAAAACAATTCAAGATCCTGAACATAAAATTCTGGGACCGGATAACTGGTATGGCACATTGTATTATAAGATCATTCCTTTCGAAACAACAGGGAAAGGAACCCGATATTTGTTGCTGGGATGGCATGGAAAAGACACACAAGTAACACAGAAAATTATTGAGATTCTTACGATTGACAGTACATCCAGGATTATTTTTGGAGCTCCCTTGTTTAAACATTTTGCGGATGGGAAAAACACCCGCGTTATTTTTAGTTTTTCAGCCTCGGCATCTATGGCTTTAAAGTATGAAGATCAAGACATTACGACATCTCCGAAATGGAACCAGAAAAAGCGTCAGTTTGAATCGGAAACCAGAAATGCAAGGATGGTGGTTTGCGATCACCTGAACCCCATTGATCCCAATCTTTCCGGTCAGTTTCAATTCTATATTCCCGCCTCAGACCAGACAGATGGCTTTATTTATGAGAATGGTAACTGGGTATTTATTTCCGGTGTTGACGCCAGGAACAAACCCTGAACAGGGCTGGCCGTTTTCATTTTTTTTATTGTTTTGATTTTCCAATTAATTTCGTTTACTTTGTTTTATTAATATTGCAAGTTCAATTTTTAACTTATTGAAGTAATCTTTTAAACCAAACCCATGAAGAAGCATAATTTCAACGCTGGTCCCTCTGTTCTCCCTCGCATTGCCGTAGAAAATTCAGCAAAAGCTGTACTGGACCTTAACGGCATAGGTTTATCCTTACTTGAAATCTCACACAGGAGTAAAGATTTCCAAGCCATTCTTGATGAAGCGATGAATTTGTTCAAGGAATTGCTTTCTGTTCCGGCTGGCTATCAGGTCATTTTTCTCGGAGGAGGAGCTAGTTTGCAGTTCTGCATGATCCCCTATAATTTCCTGAATAAAAAAGCCGCTTATCTTGAAACCGGAGTTTGGGCTGAAAAAGCCATCAAAGAAGCTAGGTTTTTTGGTGAAGTAAATGTCATTGCTTCATCCAAGGATAAGAACTTTTCCTATATTCCAAAGAATTTCACCATTCCTTCTGATATTGATTACTTCCATATTACCACCAATAATACCATTTACGGTTCAGAAATCAGGTATGATATGGATTGCCCTGTGCCATTGATTGCCGACATGTCATCCGATATTTTGAGCCGCCGGGTTGATGTTTCGAAATACTCCATGATTTACGGCGGAGCCCAGAAAAATCTCGGTCCGGCCGGGGTAGCTTTTGTCATTATCAAGGAAGACTTGCTTCAGAAAGTAGAACGCAAGATTCCAACCATGCTTAATTACGCCACCCATTTAAAAGAGCCTTCTCTTTACAATACACCCCCGGTGTTCGCCATTTATACCTGTCTGGAAACCCTTCGTTGGATCAAATCCCTCGGTGGTGTGAAAGTGATGGAAGACATGAACATAAAAAAGGCCAATCTGCTTTATGATGCCATTGACAATAGTAAGATGTTTGTAGGCACCGTGGAAAAAGACAGCCGCTCCCTCATGAATATTTGCTTTGTTATGAAAGAACAGTATAAGGACAAAGAAGAAGCATTTATGGACTTTACCAAACCAAGGGGTATGATCGGAATAAAGGGTCACAGATCGGTTGGCGGTTTCCGTGCTTCCACCTATAATGCACTTCCCACGGAGAGCGTTGAGGCCCTGATTGATGCCATGCGGGAATTTGAAAAATTAAATGCTTAATCTTTTTCAGCGGGTGAGCTAAGAACTTAACTGCCTTAAATATAAATAATATGACAAAAGTTTTGGTTGCTACAGATAAGCCTTTTGCTCCTGTTGCCGTGAAAGGTATAAAGAAAGTTGTGGAAGATGCAGGTTTTGAACTTGTCCTTCTGGAAAATTATACCAGTCAGGCTGAGTTTATTAAGGCAGTTTCAGATGTGGATGCCGTGATTATCAGAAGTGATAAAGCAGATAAAGATGTGATTGAAGCCAGTAATAATCTTAAGATCATTGTTCGGGCCGGCGCTGGATATGATAACATTGATCTGGTGGCTGCAACTTCCAGGGAAGTTGTCGCCATGAACACTCCTGGCCAGAATTCCAATGCGGTTGCCGAGCTGGCTCTGGGAATGATGGTTTACTATGCCAGAAATTTTTATAACGGGAAATCCGGTTTTGAGCTTTTTGGTAAAAAGTTGGGAATACATGCTTATGGTTATGTGGGTAAAAATGTTGCAAGGATCGCAAAAGGGTTTGGCATGGATGTTTATGCTTTTGATCCCTTTGTTCCAAAAGCTGATATTGAAAAAGATGGCGTAAAATGCGTTGATTCTGTTGAAGAACTATACAGTACCTGCAATTACATCTCTTTACATATCCCGGTAAACAGCCAGACCAAACAATCTGTCAATTTTAATTTACTTTCTCTGATGCCGGTTCCGGCTTGCCTGGTTAATACAGCCAGGGCCGAAGTCATTCATGAAGCCGATTTATTGAAGATGTTCCTGGAACGGAAGGATTTCGCATATCTGTCGGATGTTGAGCCCACCAATAAAGTGGAAATAGAAGCCAGTTTTAAGGCGAAATTTTTCTGCACGCCCAAAAAAATGGGTGCACAAACCGAAGAAGCAAACATAAATGCCGGGATTTCAGCAGCCAAACAAATTGTCAGTTTCATAAAAAATGGAGATAAAACTTTCCAGGTTAATAAGTAAGGAATTCCATATATTACTCTTTCTCATTTTCAACCAATGTATAAGCCATGGAAAACGAACACGAACGACCGACTACTTTCTTCAGATTTGAAGATTTGAGAATTTACCATAAAGCCCTTGAGTATGTCAATTGGGTTTACGCGATGACCAGGAATTCAAATAATGACCCCTACTATAAGTCATTTTTTGACCGCTTCCTGGTTTCTGCCAATGGTATTGCACTTAATATTGCAGAAGGTTCTTCCAGAAATAAAAGCCAATTCGTGTACTATTTAAAAATGGCAAAAAGTTCTGTAAGGGAATGTGTGGTTCTTGCAACCATTGCAAAAAACCAGGATTTTATCAGCGCCCCTGCATACGATGATTCAAAAAATCATTTAATGGAGATGACCAAAATGATAGGGGCCCTGATTGGTTCCCTGCAACGGAGTGTCAAACCTGATGAACATGAAGAGGAAGAGGAACTCTGACACCCAATCTATAACCCTATAAATTAATTTTACTCATGGCTGTTTTAAAAGCTTTCAAAGGCCTGAGACCACCAAAGGAAATTGCAAAAAGCCTGGCCTCAAGACCTTACGATGTTTTAAATTCCTTAGAAGCAAGAGAGGAAGTAATAGAAAATCCTTATTCTCTCCTCCATATTATTAAACCGGAAATTGACCTTCCGGTTGAAACCGACATTCATTCAGATGCGGTTTACAATAAAGCTTTTGAAAATTTTCAGCACTTTCAGAATAAGGGTTGGCTTGTTCCCGATGAAAAAGACCTCTTGTATATTTATGCACAAACCATGAACGGGAAAACCCAATATGGAATCGTAGGCTGTGCAGGAGTTGACGACTATATGAAAGGGATTATTAAAAAACATGAGCTGACCAGAAAGGATAAGGAAGAAGACCGGATGAAGCATGTGCGCATTACCAATGCGAATATGGAACCTGTATTCTTTACCTATCCGGCAGTCCCGGCACTTGATAGCCTTGTTTCGGATTTTGTGGCAGCACATCAGCCTGAATATGATTTCGTAGCGGCAGATGGTGTGGGACATCATTTCTGGGTAATCCGGGATGAAACTGTGCTTGCTGAAATTATTAAATTATTTTCCGAAATACCTTATACTTATGTTGCAGACGGACACCATCGAACTGCCGCCGCAGCCCTGGTAGGGAATGAAAGGAAGAATCATAATCCAAATCACAGCGGAAGTGAAGAATACAATTATTTTCTGGCTGTTCATTTTCCCGACAACCAGCTCTCCATCATTGACTATAACAGGGTTGTAAGAGATATCAACGGGTTGTCTGTTCCTGATTTTTTTACTAATCTCGAGAAAGTTTTCCTGATAGAAGATAAAGGGCAGGTGGTGTATAAACCGGAAAAACTTCACAACTTTTCTATGTACCTTGAAGGAAAATGGTATTCTCTGACAGCCCTGCCAGGGACTTTCAACGACGCAGACCCCATCGGTGTACTGGATGTAACCATACTTTCCCGTCTTGTGCTCGATGAAATATTAAATATAAAAGATCTGAGAACCTCTACCAGAATTGATTTTATAGGAGGAATCCGTGGATTGAATGAGTTGGTGAAACGTGTAGATAGCGGGGACATGAAAGTTGCCTTCGCACTTTATCCTGTTTCCATGAAACAACTGATTGATATCGCTGATTCAGGAAATATCATGCCACCCAAAACCACCTGGTTTGAACCAAAATTAAGATCGGGATTGGTGGTTCATTCTCTGGATTAATTACCGGTTTAATCTTTCATATATTCTCCAAAGACCACCTGTAAATAGGACTTGCCTTCCTGTTTTACACTTTCGGGAGTTTTTGGGTCTGTCCACCAGTAATAGAAATCCGGACCTTTATCGTATGTAAAATAGGCGTTTGGAAGCACCCATCCGAGGCCGTCTTCTGTTGAAAAATAAGCAAAATCCTTTGTATACGGGTTGAAAAGATTTTTACTGAAATAGAAATTGTCTGAAGGAAGTCTCAACTGGGCAAGCAAAGTTGCCGCCAGATCATGCTGATTCCCTAGTTTATGCGAAACCGTACCCCTGTATTCATTCCGGATGACATTGCCGTAAAATAAAAGCGGGATTTTATGATATTCTTTTGACTGTGGATGCCAGTTCCGGTATGAATTATGGCTGTGATCTGCAACAAGGATAAATAAAGTACTGTCAAACCAGGATTTGGATTTTGCCTTTCTGAAAAATTCACCCAGAGCATGGTCAGTATAGAAAGCGGCATTGATGTACTCATGTTCATTTTCGCCCCAATTGAGTGGCTTTGAAAACGGCTGGTCCCATGGAGAATGGGTGCTGAGTGTAAATAATGCCGAGAAAAAAGGTCGTTTTCTGACGCAAAGATCATCGAGCATAAATCCAAGCGTATATCCATCGTGAATACCCAACTTGCCTTTTGGCAAAGAAGCAGGAAAATCATCCCCTTCCATTATTTTATCGAATCCGTTGAAGATGATATAACTTTTTATATTCCCGTAGATCAGCTGACCGCCGAAATAAAATGAGGATGAATAACCTTGTTTCTTCAGTGTTTTGACCAATCCGGGCAATTTCACGAACTTGTCAGGTTGCACGGTGATGGAACTGATCGGATGGGCAGGAAATCCACCAAAAATCGAGGCCATTCCTTGTTCTGAACGCGAGCCGGAAGCATAAACCTGATCGAACAAAATCCCATTCTTTTCCAATTCCTTAAATTCCGGAGTAATGCCGGCTTGTCCACCCAGATCTTCGATCAGGTCAGCTGACCAGCTTTCAAGGATCAGCAATACGATATTCGGACGGGGGATTTTCAAAACAGAGATGCAGGTATCCTTTTTAGTTTCATATAGTTTGTTAACAATTTCCCTGGCCTGCTCAGAAGGATAAAACACGTAAGGGTTATGGTTAAAATTCTGAAGATTCTCAAATATGCTTATATACAGGTTGAAAATATTGTTTACGGCGGAAATATTAAGAATATTATGATCAGAAAAGTAAGATTCACTCTGATTGATCGGGATTTGCTGAATTCCGCCCCGCATGCCGAGAAATAAAAGAAAGGGAGTGATTACAATAAAAAGGCTTTTCGCCCACCACCTGCTCTTTTTCCACTGAAAATCTCTTGTTGCAAAGCGGTAATAAAAAAAGGTACCCGTTCCTGCCATCAGACAAAATAATATCAGTAAGAAAAAAAAAGTCCCGGTTTCGGCTGAATTATATATTTCTGATGGGTGGCTGAGGTATTTGATGACTTTGTACGTAAGTTTCGTTTTCCATTCAGCATAAATGCCCATTTCTCCGGCAGCTGTCAGAGAATAAATTATAATTACAAGGGTCGCATAGGCCCGGTTAAAATATTTCAGCCACTTTAACTCCCGGAAAGATTGCAAAACAAGCAGAAAAAACGGAATTACCATAACATAGCAGGCTGTAGCCAGATCGAGCTTAAAAGCATGCCAGAACACATAAAGCACATCACCGAATCCAATTTTTTCGACGACAATGATCTTCAGGTAATATAAGATGAATATCAAACGGGTGAAATTGAAGAAAAGGATCCAAAATATGATCTGTCGAACGAAAGAAGCAAGAAGTTTTTTCATAAACATGGAAAAGTGCAAAGGTAATGCTTCCGCTTTACTGTACAATTTGTAAATTTGTCTGTTCACACCTGAATTCCAAAATGTGTATCGCTGAAAACCTTCGACAATTAAACCTCGAAATCGGAGCAGCTGTAAAAATCATTGCTGTTTCGAAATTCCAATCCGTTAAGGCAATTCAGGAAGCCTATGATGCCGGACAAAAGAGATTTGGTGAAAATAAAGTTCAGGAAATAATTTTAAAATACCCGCTTCTTCCAAAGGATATTGAATGGCATTTCCTGGGCCATCTTCAAACCAATAAAGTCAGGTTCATTGCTCCTTTTGTTCATATGATCCATAGTGTTGACAGCCTTAAACTTCTTCAGGTAATCAATAAAGAAGCTTCCAGATCAAACAGGGTTATTAACTGCCTTCTGCAGTTTCACGTCGCCAGTGAGGAAACGAAATTCGGGCTTGATTTTCAGGAAGCCATTGAATTGGTTCATGCTGCCGCACTGCATCCCATGCAAAACATTTGCTTCGCCGGAGTGATGGGAATGGCTTCACTGACCGGAGATCTGGCTCAAATCAGGGCCGAGTTCAAGACTTTGAAAACCAATTTTGATTACCTTAAAAGAACATATTTTCAGAAAAATATTGATTTCAGGGAAATCTCGATGGGCATGTCGGGAGATTACCATCTGGCAATTGAAGAAGGCAGCACCATGGTGCGCATCGGAACCTTAATTTTCGGTAATAGAAATGATCCATAATTATCCGGCTTATATGAAAAAATACATCGTGTTTGTTTTTTTAGCGATCATGGCCTGTCTGACAATGGACGCACAAACCTCTATTCCCAAACAGGCGTATTTTCATCTGGAAGGAACCATCAATGATAATATTCAGGTGAGCATGGAACTGATAAAATTCAATGACAGTCTTTATGCCGATTACACTTACCAGTTTTCATCCTTTACCCAGAATGAATACAAAATATTTTATGGAAGTTGTAAACAGCTTTCCGGAAAAATGATTGCAAATAATAATTTCCTCCTTAAAGAGCCTTTTTCTGAAAATGGACCGGTATTGAAGGGAAAATTTATTAACGGAAGTACGATGACAGGGACTTGGGAAACAGGTAAAGGACAAAAGTTCCCGTTTCTATTTGCTGAGAAATACAGGGAGGGCACGGTTCAATTCAATTTATTTCATGAAAAGAGTAATAAAAAACTGGTTGCCGGACCTCGGTCGCCTCAGGCCAGGATAGAACTCGTCGTTTTACTTCCTGCCGTTTCCGGGAATCCATACACATCAGATACGCTAAGTCATTTAATGCAGCAATGCTTTTTCGGGTTAAACACAGTTTCGGCAAGCCCTGAGGTTTTAATCAACGGGATGAAAGAGGTTTATTTTGAAAATTACATCAGCAGCAATGAGTCTGTATATAAGGAAATGCCGGATGGGGCAAGTTTCGAATGGGAACTCATTAAGTATATGCATATCATACATAATGAGTCAAACCTCCTGACTTTCTATATTTTAAGTTATGCCTTTACAGGAGGCGCCCATGGACTGGAAACCCATGATTTTTTTTCAATCGATTTACTGACCGGAAAGAGAATTAAACTGGAGGATATACTTTTACCTGGAAAAGAAAACGAACTGAATAAAATGCTGACTCACAAACTGCACCAGATTATAGGTATTTCGGATGCGGAAAAACTCACAGACTCAGGATATTTCACGGATGAGGTCAAGGCAAATGAGAATTATTATCTTACCGGCAATGGACTTGGTTTCTTCTACAACCATTATGAACTTGCCCCTTACTCCTTTGGGTTCACCGATATTTTTCTCACTTTCAATGAACTCAAAGGACTTTTAAAATAACTTATTTATCTGCGTACCAATAAGAGGTATCATGAAGGAAGCGCCTGAGTTCAGCTTTAACAAAGCGGTCTTTTCCATGAAGGTCTTTACAGATTTCTACCCTTTCAAATCCTGTTAACAACAGCATAGACCTGATCGCCTCCCCAAAATTTTCATTGATTTCGAAATACAAATTCCCCGGTCTTTCAAGATTTCTGAATGCGTATGCAGAAATTGCCTTATAAAAAAGCAGTGGATCTTCATCCGGTACAAACAGTGCCGGTTCAGGTTCATAATCCGTTACGTTCCGCTTCATAAATTTCCGCTCTGATTCCAGGACATATGGAGGGTTACTGACGATAAGATCGAATTTCTCATTTTCTGAATCTCCAAAGGGGTCAAGGATGTCCATTTGTCTGAAGTGTATGTCACACCCATGCTTTTCCGCATTAAACCCAGCCACAGCAATTGATTCTATTGACACGTCGATGGCCGTAATACTTGCATATCTGAACTGAAGCTTCAGGTCAATAGCAATGTTTCCTGACCCTGTTCCTATGTCTAGAATGGAGAACTCCTGAAATTGACGGTGGATATGATCTTTTTTAATCAGAATACATAATTCTTCTGTTTCAGGTCTAGGGATCAGTACTTTTTCGTTCAGGGATATTTCATTTCCGTTAAACCAGGTCTTCCCTATTATATATTGTATGGGTTTGGCATTTTCAAGTTCAAGAAGTGAATTTTGAAATAAATGTGTTTGCGCCTCCGTCAGAATGGTTTCATATGAATTCATTGTTTGGATCCGGGTCCAATGAAGGTATTCCTCAAACAGAAGAAAGATAAACTGCGTAACCTCCCGCTCTCCGTAGGAGGCAGTTAATTTTGACCTGAATTCGTCTATCATTTTTTTTACTGTCATTCGGGGCTTTCGAAGTGCCGAAATTAAAAATAAAAGTAATTTAGCTGACAAAATGGACCCAATTGACACTTATTTATCCATTGGCGGGGAGTCCTCAGGATCTTACCGTGAAAAAGCAAGTAAATTTATTTCACTTGCTATTCCGGTAAGCAATGAACTGGATGTAAAGGTTAAAATGGATCAATTGCGCAAGGAATATCATGATGCCAGCCATTTCTGTTATGCTTATCGTTTGGGATCAGGAAATGAGTCAATCCGTGTGAACGACGACGGAGAGCCTTCGGGTTCTGCAGGTAAACCGATCTATGGGCAGATATTATCTCAAAATCTATCTGATGTTCTGGTTGTGGTCATCCGATACTATGGAGGAAAAAAGCTTGGCATTCCAGGTCTAATAAGGGCTTACCGGACATCGGCATGCGATGCGCTCAGCCATGCCCTTATAATTACAAAAACCCTAACCGTTGAACATACCATTCAATTTCCGTATGTTTCCATGAATGAAGTAATGCGGATATTAAAAGAGGAAGATGCAAGAATAACAAACCTGAATTCCGCGGAAATATGTCAGCTTATGTTTACCATTCGCCTGAGCTTGAATGAGAAGGTCGTCCTGCGGTTAAATAGAATTAAGGACCTATCTGCTTCCGTTCATATAGGATGAATACCGCTGGTTCTTGTTTAAAATCAGACTGTATAGCAATATATAAAACCCTTGATTTTGCTAACTATTTGGAGGATAGAACACAAAAAATTTAGACGATTTCTAAATAGCAGATACAGATCCCATCCTCGAATGAGGCAATATCCTGGAATATTGGCACATAAGCCTGTTATGTGCATTGATTGGTGAAGTGAATTCAGATTCAATAATGTTTTTTTTTAATAAATCAAGAAGAAATAATTTTTTTTTTAAACTTTTTTTTCTAAAATTTGTTAATTAAATCAAGCTTTCCTACAGATCTGGATCAATGGCTTGCGGACATTATCCATAACCTTGATAATCAAAATTTTGCTAATGAAGTTATTTAATCTTTCAAGGTCACTTATTTAATGGAAAAAAAAGCAATTGAAGTTTGGGAAAATTGCCTCAAAGTAATTAAAGATAACATCAACTATCAGAGTTTTAAAACCTGGTTCCTTCCAATAAGGCCTTTAAAGCTTAAAGAACAGGTTCTGACGATACAGGTTCCCAGCCAGTTTTTCTATGAATGGCTCGAAGAACATTATATCGGACTACTGAAAAAGACCATTAAAAAAGAATTGGGTATTGAAGGTCGTTTGGAATATTCCATTATTGTTGATAATTCAGATCAGGAATCCGGACCCTATACCATCAATATTCCGACAGGAGAAAAAAAAGCAACCTCTAACCCCCTTGTTTCCATGCCAATTGATTTGAACAGAGGTGCATCCAAAGAGATCCCCAACCCCTTTATTATCCCTGGGTTAAAAAAACTTAAAGTTAATTCACAGTTAATCGAGAGCTATTCTTTTGATAATTTTGTTGAAGGAGATTGTAACCGCCTGGCCCGGTCGGCCGGATATGCCGTTGCCAGCAACCCCGGGAAAACAGCTTTTAACCCCTTATTAGTATATAGCCATACCGGCCTGGGAAAGACTCATCTCTCCCACGCGATAGGACTTCAGATTAAGAATCATTTTCCTGAGAAAACGGTGCTTTATGTGACCACGGACCAATTTATCAATCAATTCATCGATTCGGTTAAAAATAACAACCAGAATGATTTCATCCATTTTTACCAGATGATCGATGTACTGATAATCGATGACATTCATAATCTGGCCGGTAAAGAAAAGACCCAGGACGTTTTTTTCCATATTTTTAACCACCTTCACCAAAAAAGTAACCAGATTGTACTTACTTCCGACAAACCGCCGGTTGAAATGAAAGGTATTGAACCACGGTTGCTTTCAAGGTTTAAATGGGGACTTTCTGCCGACCTTCAGATTCCTGACCTGGAAACCCGGATTGCAATCCTTCATAAAAAATTATACAATGATGGGATTCAGGTGCCCTCTGAAGTCATAGAATATCTGGCATATAGTATTAACACCAATATACGTGAACTGGAAGGAGCCCTCATTTCTCTTCTTGCCCAATCCTCGCTGAACAAGAAAACCATCACCCTGGAATTGGCAAAGCAGATGATTGATAAATTCGTGAAAAATACTTCCCGTGAAATATCAATCGACTATATACAAAAGGTGGTTTGCGATTATTTCAATATCCCGGTCGAAATGATCCATTCCAAAACCCGTAAAAGAGAGATCGTTCAGGCGCGGCAGCTTTCCATGTATTTTTCCAAAAAGCACACAAAAGCCTCCCTGGCCAGCATCGGATTGCATTGCGGAAATAAGGACCATGCAACCGTTCTCCACGCTTGCCGCACGGTCAATAATCTTGTTGAAACCGACAAACAATTCCGTCAGTTTGTTGAAGAGCTCGACAAACGCATTAAGTTATAAATCCTTCACTCATTTTGAAAAAGATTCTTTTTGTGTGCACCGGAAATATATGCCGGTCGCCCATGGCTGAAGGCATTCTTAAAGAAAAACTGAAACAGCTTGCAATCCCAGCCGAAGTAGATTCCTGTGGTTTTGAATCCTTTCATGTCGGTGAACATCCCGATGCAAGGGCTGTTGAAATTTCAAGAAGGCATGGCATTGATATATCCGGTCATACTGCCCGTTTGTTTTCAACCAGGGATTTTCAGAATTTTGATTTGATTTTAGTCATGGATACCACGCATTATTATAAAATCATGAAGCTGGTCCCGGATGAGAAGAACAAGGCTAAGGTTGATTTTGTGATGAATGCAGTTTTTCCGGGAAGCAATAAAGCAGTACCGGATCCCTGGTATGATGATATTTCCGCTTTTGAAGAAGTTTTCAGTTTACTGGATTCCGCAACCGATCGGATCGCAGGAAAAATTGCAAGCCAATTCCAAACACCATGAGCCCCTTAGCGCAAAATATTCCGGATGAATCGATGATCCTGATGGCAGAAAGCAGGATCAAGCCTTTCATAAACCATACCCCCGTTCTTACTTCTGCAACCATAGACCGCTTACTGGATGCAAGGGTGTTTTTCAAATGTGAAAATTTTCAGAAAGTGGGAGCATTTAAAGCAAGGGGCGCGTCCAATGCTATCCTTTCCCTTGAAGAAAGTGAAATAAAGAATGGGGTAGCCACCCATTCCTCCGGCAACCATGCACAGGCCCTGGCCTGGGCTGCTTCACTGGTTCATGCCAAAGCTCATATTGTGATGCCATCAAACGCTTCCAGGATTAAAGTTGAAGCTGTAAAAGATTACGGGGGACTCATAACTTTTTGTGAACCGACGCTTGCCTCCAGGGAAGAAACACTCAAATCGGTAATTAAAAAAACTGGGGCGTTGGAGATCCATCCCTATAATAATTACAGTGTTATTGCGGGCCAGGCAACGGCAGCAAAAGAGCTGATAACTGAAATAAATGATCTTGATGTCATCCTTGCCCCCGTTGGAGGTGGGGGTTTACTCAGCGGAACCAGCCTTTCCGCTTTTTATTTTTCACCCCTCACCAGGGTCATTGCCGTTGAACCGGAAAATGCGAATGATGCGTGGGAATCATTCAACAGAAAAAAATTTATTCCTTCCGTGAATCCGATCACCATTGCAGATGGACTGAAAACTTCGCTGGGAGACCTCACTTTCCCCATCATGATGGAACATGTACATCATATTGTTACGGTTTCAGAGGAAGCAATTGTACGGGCAATGCGGTTTTTATGGGAACGGATGAAGATTCTTGTTGAACCTTCTGCTGCCGTACCATTTGCTGCACTTCTTGAAAATAAAACAGATGCCCGGAAAATGAGAGTAGGAATCATTTTGTCCGGGGGAAATGTCGACCTGGATTCTTTACCCTGGTAAAACATGAAAAAAGGAAAACTATATCTGATCCCTGCGCCACTTGGAGAATATTCTCCCCATGTTATGCCTGAAAAAAACCTTGAGATTCTGCGTGAGTTGAACCAATTTATTGTGGAAGAGTTACGATCGGCAAGACGGTTTTTAAAAAAAGCAGGTGTGATCAGGGACCTAAATGATGAAATGTTTTTAATCTTCAATGAACATAATCAGGAAAACGATCTTTCCTTGTTTTTACAACCAGCCCTCCAGGGAATTGATATCGGACTGCTTTCAGAGGCCGGGATTCCCTGTGTTGCAGATCCCGGGAACCTGATTGTTGAATTGGCGCATCAATCGGGAATCAGGGTTGTTCCCCTGGTCGGTCCTTCTTCAATTTTCCTGGCATTGATGGCTTCAGGCTTCAACGGTCAGCATTTTATATTTTACGGCTACCTTCCGGTTGACAGGGGACCAAGAATCAGCAAAATCCGTGAACTGGAAAAGGCTGCAAGGGAAAAAGACCAGACTCAGATTTTCATTGAAACCCCCTACCGGAATCTTCAGCTTTTTCAAACAATTGTCGAAACCTGTAAAGAAGAAACCAGGCTTTGTATTGCAGCTGATCTTACCCTTGAAAATGAATGGATTAAATCTCAGACCATCCGTGAATGGAAGAAAAGGCAACCTGAAATAAATAAGCATCCGGCCATTTTTTTACTTTATCATGAATAGAAACCCTTGGAAATATTAACAATAATCTGTAACGGAATACCCTTTTTACCGTCATAAGCATACTCACAATTTATTTATCAGCAGGCGATTTTGGAAACAATACTATCAATCAACGGGATATCAAAACGGTATGGAAAAATTCAAGCCGTCAATGAACTCTCAATCGAAGTTGTCAAAGGACAGGTATTTGGGATTCTTGGTCCGAACGGAAGCGGAAAAACAACCACGCTGAGTATTATCCTTGATCTTTTAAAGGCAGACCAGGGAAGTTATGCATGGTTTGGAGGACACCCTTCAAAGGATAGCAGGAAGAACATAGGTTCTGTTATAGAAAGTCCTAACTTTTTTCCTTACCTGAATGCATATCAGAACCTGCAGATTGTTGCAGATATCAAGGATATGGAATATGATGACATTGACAGGGTGCTCACCCTGACCAGCCTTTATGACAGAAAGCGTTCAAATTTCAGGACCTATTCTTTTGGAATGAAGCAAAGACTGGCCATTGCATCAGCCATGCTCGGAAATCCCCAGGTGTTGATTCTTGATGAACCCACCAACGGGCTCGACCCACAAGGGATTGCTCAAATCAGGGAGCTGATATTGCAGGTCGCGGATCAGGGCATAACAATTATTTTAGCCTCTCACCTACTGGATGAAGTTCAGAAAATATGCAGCCATGTTGCGGTGCTGAATAAGGGGAAAAAATTATTTTCCGGAAAAGTGAGCGAAGTTCTGGCAATTTCTGATTCATTTGAGCTGGCCGGAAATGATATGGAGAAACTTCAGAAAATCCTGATTGAATTTCCCGGTTTTAAATCCATGAACCTTTCGGGGCAACATATGCAGGTGTATTTTAGCACCTCTATTAACCCAGAAGAACTTAACCTGTTATGCTTTCAGAACGGAGTCGTTCTTCATCATTTATCAGAACGGAAAAGAAGCCTTGAACAACATTTTCTTGAATTATTACAAGACAACCAATGACCAAGCTACTTAAAATTGAATTTAAAAAGATCCTGACCTACAAAGTTTTCTGGATTCTCTTCGGATTGTATTTCCTTTTTCTTTCAGCCGGCATTTTACTGGCCGAGTTTATCATCAATCATATGGTGGATTCGATGAACAAGCATCTGCCCATTCCGCTCCCCCACATCAATATTTATTTTTTTCCTGATGTTTGGCAAAATTTTGCCTTTTTTGCTTCTATCCGTTATGTGTTAATTTTTCCTGCAATAGTCATTATTATTTTGATTACCAACGAATTCACTTTTAAAACCATTCGGCAGAATATCATAAACGGTATGAGTAAGGCTGAATTCCTTTTATCAAAGCTTCAGATCATTCTGCTGATTTCAATCATCATGATGGCTTCACTCACCATCGGAGCTTTTATCATTGGGCTGTCACATTCTGGAACCCATGAAATTTCATTTTTCGTAAAGGGAATTCCTTTTATGGCTGGATTTTTTATCAGCCTTTTTTCCTATCTTGTGTATGCTTTCTTTTTTGGATTCCTGTTTCGCAATACCGGACTTACCATAGCTTTGTTCACCCTCTATTCATTGATTATAGAACCCATTATTTATTTTTTTCTAAAAAGTCCCCTTGTAATTAAAAACGACATTTCAACTTACCTTCCGGTAAATGCGGTACTTCGTGTCGCAGAGTACCCCGCCCTACCTGTATTAAAAAAAGTGATGGGTCTTGAACTGCAGAGTCATGTAAGTATAAGCTCCATGGCAATTCCGCTTCTTTATTCGGGAATTATGATCGCGATCGTTTTCTGGACGATGTCAAGAAGAGATCTATAAGCCATTTCTTTTCCTGATGACCCATTCTGCAGAAAGCAGCAATAGCAATACAAGAAATAAAAAGGGGTTGCCGATCAGGTCGGTAAATCGTTTTTGAACGGTGGAAACGGAGTAGATATCTTCCCTTTTATCCAACAGCTCTGATAATTTTTCAATCTGCCCTGGAAGTACCACCACCCCATCATGTGAAGTGGCAATTCGGTATAACAGCCCCTGATCAGCAACCAGGTTGATGGATTCGCTGTTTACCTTGATTACCCTGATTGAACCGGATTTCTGATAATGCTTATTTCCCAGATCAACCCATGCATGATACCTGTATGTGCCCGGCGGGAAGATACCCGCCTGAAGCTGGTATGCTTTATCAGTTTTATTGAAAAGAAAGGGATAGTTCCTGTTAATGGAATCGGTTATCATAATATTTACATCCGGATCATTCACCAGTTCATAAGAGGCATTATATACTTCTGCATCAAACTGTATGCCTTCATTCTCTTTAACACGATCATTCACTTTAACCCGGAAAAAACTTTTATCATCCTTCACGGAAAGGAACTGAACGGTTTTAACCATTAATTCATCAAATACATCATGGTTAGAGCGGGCAGAAAATTCTGCAAATTCCCATTTCCAGATGTTTTCCCCTGCAATGATTCCCACTTTATAATTATTTTGAGAAGAAAACATGAAGAGGGGAAGCTGGGTAAACACTGACCCGACCTTCTGATAAAAAAGAATATCGGTCACAGGCCCGAATTGGTAATTGCCTACAGGACTCATCAGGGGTGGGTAGGCAGAAAAAACAGCGGTCACTTCGGGACTTAAAGTAAAAAGTGAAAATTTCTCATTCCATACAGGCTGCGCTTCCGTATAGCTGGTTCTCGAAGAATTTATCACCAATCCGGTAAGAAGATTATTGAAAGCGCTCAGATCGCTCTGGGTTCCTAAAATAAACAAAGAGGAGATTCCTGATTTAAAAAAGGTATCCAATTTCTTAATGCTTTGAATGGAAGGCAACTGGTGAAAGATGAATAAATCAAACTTTCCTGGATCTCCTGAAAACGAGTTAATCCGGGAAGCGGTGATATCGTACCGCCCTGATTTCATTAATGCCTGTTCAATTGCAGCAATATCAGGATGCGGGGAATTATAAAGGATCGCAATTTTTTGTTTCGAATTGAGAACCTGCACATAAATCCGCTGGTGATTATTTGCAGAACTCGCTTCCCCTTCCACCAGAGCAATCCGGATATCAAAAATTTGTTGTCCGGATTCTTTTGTATCAAGAAGGACATTCACTTCTTCACTGACTTCATCACCGGCAGGTTGAATTTCCTTGCTGAATAAAATTTTATTTCCCTGACTGACTGTTAAGCGTGTTTGATTCCCCTGACAAAAATGTGCCGAATAGAATATTTCCAGAGGGAAGCGATTGCCTTTATAGACAGTTGGATTGAATGCCACCTTTTTCAGCACGATATCTTTATGTTGCAGGGTATCTCCTAACGGAACACAATAAATCCGGTAGGGCAATTTACCGGATGCATAGTACGGATCAAGACCTTTATTATATATTCCATCCGTTGCAAGAATGATTGCACCTACATTACGGTTGGAATACCGGTCTTCAATTTCTTTAAAAAATACTGATAAATCCGTCTGTTTTTCTTTATAGGTCAAGCCTGAATAGGGTTCAACGTTCTCTCCTATTAAAAATATTTTGACGTCATAGTTCTTTTTTAAGCCTGCTATCAAGCGCTCCACTTTACCAGGAAAGTCTTTTCTGTAAAACACCGAATCTCCGGTCATTGAAACAGATTCTGAATTATCCACACCCAGGATGACCAGCGGCTTTTCAACCGTTTCAAGGTTTTGCCTGAGCATGGGGGAAAGTAACAGGAAAGATATCAGTGTAAGGGAAGAAAACCGCAAACCCATCAGCAAATACAACAATCCGGGAGCAATATCCTTATCTCTTTTATAATAATACAGAAAAACGGAACCAGCTGCCCCAAGAAGAATACAGAGGAAAAGAAACCAAAACGGGTATTCAAATACCAGGTTCAAAACAGTAAAATTGATCAGGTATGAAGTCCACCACAAACGGTGATGACTTGTCCGGTAATATAGGTACTAAGATCGGATCCAAGAAATAATGCCAGGTTTGCCACATCATCGGGCGTACCGGCTCTTTTCATGGGGATATCATCCGCCCATTTATCTTTGTATTCCTGCGGAAGTTTGGCTGTCATTTCGGTATCAATAAATCCGGGTGCAATGGCATTGCACCGGATATTCCGTGAACCCAATTCCTGTGCCACGGATTTTGAAAATCCGATAATTCCCGCTTTGGAAGCGGCATAATTGCTCTGCCCTCCGTTGCCTTCAACGCCAACGATGGAACTCATATTGATAATCGAACCAAAACGCTGCTTGATCATATACTTCTGAACCGCTTTGGTCAGATTAAAAACTGATTTCAGGTTGACATTTATTACCAGGTCCCAATCTGATTCGTTCATTCGCAATAACAGGTTATCCCTGGTAATTCCGGCATTGTTTACGAGGATATCGAGAGTGGAAAAATCATTGATCACTTCATTCACAAGTTTTTCACTTCCCGGAAACGAACTTGCATCAGAAGCATAGCCCTTTGCTTTCACCCCATAACTTTCAAGCTCTTTTTCAAGACTTTCTGAATTTTCATCATAAGCAATATCAGAAAATGCAATATTGGCGCCATGTGCAGCAAATTTCAATGCGATACTTCTTCCAATTCCCCGGTTCGCACCGGTTATTAGGGCTGTTTTACCTTCCAACAATTTCATGACAATCAGTTAATTTTTCACCAAAGATAGAAAGATTTTATAGCAATAAAAAAGCCCCCCGGGTATCCGGGAGGCTTTTCAAGCATTCAGATGAAGCTTACTTTTTCTTGTTCTTGAATAATTTCGGGAATTTCTTAACTGAATCAGCGTGAGCGATTGAATCAGAAATTCTCTTGTCTTCCTGAACTTTAGCAATAGAGTCAGCAACTCTCTGCTGTTCAGCCTGAACCATTGCTAATGAATCAGCAACGCGGATGGAGTCAGCAATTCTTTTTTCTTCTTGTTCTTTTACGCTTGGGCCACAGGAGTACATAAATGCTACTGCGCCGATAATTAATACTGTTGCAAGTTTTTTCATTTGTCTATTGATTTTTAAATTCAGATGCAAAGATATAGTAAAGGAATAATACCCTCCAAATTTTCCGATGACTTTTTTTTAACATTTTTTAACATTTGGCATATCGTCCTGATTATCAATGAGAATAATTTTAACATTTTTTAAGAATTGTCTGCAATTTGAATCATTTATAGATACAATAGCAATTTTCTGAATGGAATAATGAAGTATCTTTGACTTATTATATATATGAAATGCTGGTTCCTCTTGCTGAACGACTTCGCCCTGGCAGCCTGGATGATTATTTGGGACAGGAACACCTGATCGGGAAGGATGCGGTGTTATCTCTTGCGGTTGCGTCAGGGAATGTTCCTTCCATGATATTATGGGGACCTCCGGGAGTCGGTAAGACCACGATCGCTTTTATCATATCCAGACAACTGAAACGGAGTTTCTATACCCTGAGTGCTGTCAGTTCGGGGGTTAAAGAAGTAAGGGAAGTCATTGCCAAGGCAAAGGAAACAGCCGACAGTCCTTTTTTGTTTATAGATGAGATTCACCGTTTCAGCAAATCCCAGCAGGATGCCTTGCTGGGGGCTGTGGAAAAAGGGATTGTAACTTTTATTGGAGCCACCACTGAAAATCCTTCCTTTGAAGTTATCGCACCTCTTCTTTCACGCTGTCAGACCTATATTTTAAAACCGCTTGAAGAACATCACCTGCTCAAACTTCTGGACCAGGGAAAGGCATATCTTGAAAAAGATTTTCAAAGGGAAATTGAACTAACGGAAACTGAGGCGATTTTAAGGATTTCAGGCGGCGATGCCAGAAAGCTTCTGAATGCACTGGAATTACTGGTTCAGTCGGAGGAAAAGATAACAGGAAAGATCCGGATTACCAATGAAAAAACCCTGAAGGTCATACAGCAGAACCTTGCATTGTATGACAAATCAGGGGAAATGCATTATGATATCATTTCAGCTTTTATTAAATCCATCAGGGGCAGTGATCCCAACGCAGCCGTGTATTGGCTTGCCCGGATGGTACAGGCAGGAGAAGACCCTAAATTTATTGCAAGACGGATGCTGATCCTTGCGTCTGAAGATATTGGCAATGCCAATCCCAACGCACTGCTGTTAGCCAACAACTGTTTCCAGGCAGTTGACGTGATCGGTTACCCTGAAAGCGACCTCATCCTTTCTCAAACTGCCATTTACCTTGCCGGTTCGCCGAAAAGCAATGCTTCTTACCTGGCCATCCGGGCTGCTTCCAGGTCGATAAGAGAAAAGGGCGACCAGCCGGTTCCCTTACACCTGAGAAATTCTCCTACAAATCTTATGAAGAAAATCGGCTATGGCAAGGATTATCTTTATGCCCATGATTTTGATAATAATTTCGCGGAACAAGAGTTTCTCCCTGATAAAATTAAAGGATCCAGGTTCTATGATCCACAGAAAAATGCCAGAGAAGATGAAATCAGGGCAAGGCTGAAAGCACTATGGAAAAATAAATACAACTATTAAAACCGATTGCGTGAACATGAATCCAATTTTGAATAATTTAAGCGGTGACAAACAAGGAAGCTTCTTCCTGATTGCAGGTCCCTGTGTGGTGGAAAATGAAAGAATGCCCATGGAAATTGCAAAAACCATCCGTGAAATTACAGGTAAACTCGGCATCCCGTATATTTTCAAAGCGTCCTACAGAAAAGCAAACCGTACAAAAAATGAATCATTCACAGGCATTGGCGATCAGGCAGCCCTTGAATTGATTCAGGAAGTCGGAAAAATGCTTGAGATTCCGACCCTTACCGACATTCATACCGTGCAGGAGGCCGTGAATGCAGCGGATTACGTGGATGTGCTCCAGATTCCCGCCTTCCTTTCAAGGCAAACCGAATTGCTTGAAGCTGCTGCCAGAACGGGGAAAACCGTAAATATTAAAAAGGGACAGTTTTCTTCTGCTGATTCCATGCGATTCGCAGTGGAAAAAGTCAGAGAAATAGGGAACAATAACGTGATGCTCACTGAACGCGGAAACATGTTCGGGTATCATGACCTTGTGGTGGATTTCAGGAACATTACCGAAATGAAAAGAATCGGTGTGCCGGTCATTGTTGATGTAACACATTCCCTGCAGCAGCCAAACACCCAATCGGGAATTACGGGAGGCCGGCCTGATCTCATTGAAACAATAGCCAAAGCTGCTATTGCCGTAGGGGCAGATGGTATTTTTCTGGAAACCCATCCCGATCCTTCAAACGCCAAATCAGATGGGGCCAATATGCTGCCGCTCAACCTTTTGGAAAATCTCCTTGAAAAGCTGGTGAAAATCAGAAAATCTCTTTAAAGAAACCGGGCCTCTATCGTCCTACCCTATCCACTCCTCACGGTTTTTAATATTTATTGCAACTCCAGGCCTTTGATCCCTCCAGTTTGTTCGTGAAACAAAACCTTCCATTTATGAGATGGAAGGAAAGTGACCAGCCCCAGCTGATTGACGAGGCATTGGGTTTCTTCCTGGGTATATTCGTTCATTCTGACCGTTACCCTGGCCAATTCAGGAATACGATAGAAAAAACCATGTTCTTTCGTTCCTTTATCAGCCCTGGAAAGGCAGCTTGACACCGAATTGGTATTGCCCACCCGTTGGATTTTAATGGTTACAACCTTGCCACCAGGCTCATCCAGATCGATAACGCCTTTGGTTTTCAGGAATTTAAAAATAGGGATCTCCGTATTGATCTGATTCGGAACCGGGATATATTTATAGCTGAAGTTGAGTGTCTTATGCAAACTGATCCCCGTGAATAGTTTCACATATTCCTTTTCCATTTGTTTCAGCTGGGTATCCATATATTCCAGTGTTTCCTTATTGTAATTGACTTCCTGATAACCGCTGATGAGGTTGAAACGGTTATCCTTGATCTTGGTAATCACGTCGGAAGCCTCTTTAGCCTTTTGTTCGGGTGATTTCTCCACCATGGTCCTTTTAAGATACTGCCTTTCAAGTGTCATGGTATCAATATTTATTTTCCGGATGATGGTGTCGACTTTTTCAAAAATACTGACATCCGCATAATATTTAAATAGTTCTCCGAAAACATCCATTCCTGTTTCACCTGATAAATCCTCCAAACCCGTTTTGGGAATCCGGGTGCCGGAAGTATCCCTCAAGCCCGGAATGGTACCAAGAATCAGTCCGGAACTGCTCAATTCAAGCAATCCGGGGATCTGACCTTTGGTTACTTTCTCCCCGAGTTCCACAAAGTAATATTGATCAGGATCCGGTTCAGGATAAGTAGTGATGGAAATATCACTGATTTTATATTCAACAGAATTTACAGAAATCACATTTTTTAAACCAAGGTAACGCCCGGCATAGTCTGCATAAGGACCTTTGTAGTTCTCAATCCGGTCTATTTTCACATCCACCTTTACCACGGTCCGAGGCAAGGCATAAAACACACCTTCACGGGTCGGGGGCATGGTATTATTATCAATATGCACCACATTGATCTGGGCAAGGGTTGATACACTGAAGATCAGTGTTAAAAGCAAGGTAAAATACAGGTTCTGTTTCATAGGACTATCTCATAAACAATAATTCACGGTATTTGGGCAAAGGCCAGAGTTCATCATCCACAAGCAACTCCAGTTTATCGGTATGATGACGGATTTTTTCAAAATATGGAAACACTTTTTCACTGTAAGCACGAGATTTTTCCCTGGTTTCCCTGATCCGGTTAACTTCTTTTCGGACTTCCATCATTTCATTCACAAAAGTCTTTATTTTATCAATATGTTCCGAAATTTCTGTAATCATTTCCAATTGATTCTGTGACAGCTTCCCATAGGTTTTTAAATCCAGAACCTGCTTCAGTCCCTTCACATTTTCAATCAGGGTATTCTGGTAGCGGATGGCGATCGGGATGATGTGGTTGCCTGCAAGATCACCCAGGACGCGGGATTCGATTTGTATTTTTTTTGTATAATTCTCCAGCCTGATCTCCTGCCTGGCTTTCAATTCCCTTTCCGTGAGCACGTTATTTCTTTGAAAGAGATCAATGGTTTGTCGGGATACCAAGGCTTCCAGAGCTGCAGGGGTTGTAGCATGGTTGGAAAGGCCCCGCTTCTCAGCTTCTTTAATCCATTCCTGGCTGTAATTATTCCCTTCGAAACGAATTTTCTTGGATTCTCCGATATAACGTTTCAGAACCTGGAAAATAGCGGCTTCTTTTTTTATTTTTTTAGCTATCAGAATGTCGACTTCATTTTTAAATTTCTTCAATTGGTCTGCCACTGCAATATTCAAAGTAATCATAGCCGGGGCACAGGATTGTGAAGAGCCCACCGCCCGGAATTCGAATTTGTTTCCGGTGAATGCAAATGGAGAGGTCCGGTTCCTGTCGGTATTATCCAGTAGAATTTCTGGGATTTTCGGAAGGTTTTTCAGAAGGTCATTTCCTGTTTCAGCGCTGACCTTAATTTCTTTATCTGCCTTTTCCATAGCATCCAGCATGTGTGTCAGCTGAGCGCCGATAAATACAGAAATGATGGCCGGAGGGGCTTCATTGGCTCCCAGTCTGTGGTCATTTCCGGGGGAAGCAATGACAGCCCGGATGAGATCAGCATGATCGTGAACGGCCTTGATGGTATTCACCAGAAAAGTCAGGAACCTCAGTTTTGATTTCGGCGTATTTCCAGGAGCCAGCAGGTTCTCTTTTGCATTGGTCATCAACGACCAGTTATTATGCTTACCAGAACCATTTACACCGCTATAAGGCTTTTCATGAAGTAAAATTGAAAAATCATGCCGGCTTGCAATTTTATCAAGCAGGTGCATTAACAGCTGGTTATGATCGACTGAAAGGTTGGCTTCCTCAAAAACCGGAGCACACTCAAACTGGTTGGGAGCAACCTCGTTATGCCTTGTTTTAACAGGAATTCCAAGGCGATGGGCTTCCAGTTCAAATTCCTGCATAAAACCCATCACACGGTGAGGGATGGTCCCGAAATAATGATCCTCGAGCTGCTGATCTTTGGCAGATGAATGGCCGAACAAGGTTCTGCCGGTCAGCACGAGGTCGGGTCTTGCCAGGAAAAGCGCATTATCCACCAGGAAATATTCCTGTTCCCAACCCAGGGTCGCAAATACTTTGTTAATATTTTTATCAAAATACCGGCAAACATCCACTGCCGCTTTATCGATGGCAAAAAGGGCTTTTAACAGCGGGGTTTTAAAATCAAGGGCTTCGCCGGTATAGGACACAAAAACGGTAGGAATACATAAGGTTTTATCCATGATAAAAGCAGGGGAAGTCGGATCCCATGCGGTATAACCCCTTGCTTCAAAGGTGCTCCGGATACCACCGCTCGGAAAACTGGATGCATCGGGCTCCTGCTGGGTAAGTTCGCTGCCCCTGAATTTCTCTATTCCGATACCTCCTTCAACAGGGTCCACGAAAGCATCATGCTTTTCGGCAGTCGACCCGGTAAGGGGTAAAAACCAATGGGTATAATGCGTGGCTCCTTTATTGATGGCCCAGGATTTTATCCCGGCAGCTACCTGGTCGGCAATTTTCCTGTCAATCTTTTCTCCTTTTTCAATGGAATTCATGACCTGACGGTAAGCTTCCTCCGTCAGGTATTCCCTCATGGCCACCCTGTTGAAAGTAAGTTCCCCGAAGTATTCGGAGGCTTTTTTCCCGGGAAACTGCACCGGGACCTCCTTTCGCGTCATGGCTAATTCTAATGCTTTGAACCGTATGTTGTCCATTTAGGTTGTTTTAAGAGAAGCAGTCCTGCAAAAGTAATCATTCCGTTTACAATGAGTAATTCAAACCCAAATTTGTATCCATTCAGCAATACCATTGAATTGCTGCTGATAATATAGCAAAGAACCGGTGAAAGGACCGCTACCAGAGGTACCCATTTATCTTTCACCTGATAAGGGGTGAACATGCCAAAAGCATAAAGTCCCAATAAAGGACCATAGGTATACCCGGCCACCGTAAACAATTTATCGATCACGGCCTGATCATTGATGGCTCGAAAAACTATAATGACTACCAGTAAAAGCATCGCAAACCCGGCATGAACCAGATAACGCAAACGCTCTTTTTTCTTTTCCGGAACATCTGTTTTCTTGTCCATTCCCAGAAAATCAATGCTAAAAGAAGTGGTGAGGGAAGTTAAAGCCCCATCAGCGCTGGGATAAGCCGCAGAAATCAATCCGATTAAAAAAACGATACCGGCCAGCGGACCGAGATGGTTAATGGCAATCATGGGAAAAAGGTCATCAGAGCGTTCGGGCAGGCTGATCCCTTTATAAGAAGCAAAGAGGTATAATATGGCACCGAGAAACAGAAATAGAAAGTTTGCAAAAACAAGGGAGATGCTGAATGAAAACATATTTTTCTGGGCATCCCGGAGTGTCCGGCAACTCAGGTTCTTCTGCATCATTTCCTGATCAAGGCCTGTCATGACGATTGCAATAAAAGCTCCGCTAAGTAACTGCTTCAGAATAAAACGTTTATCATGCCAATCGGTGAAAACCATTTTTGAATAGGTACTGTCGATAACCGTCGAAAACATGGTGGTGAAATCGGTCCCCATTTCCCTGATGATCAGAAAAACAGACAAAACGAGAGAGGTCAGCATAAAAGTGGTTTGCACCGTATCTGTCCAGATAATGGTTTTAATACCTCCTTTAAAAGTATACAAGAGTATCAGTACAATAAATATCAGAACCGTGATGCTGAAGGGGATCTTCCAGGCATCAAATACAAACACCTGTAAAACATTAACGACTAAGAACATCCGGAATGATGCGCCGATGGTGCGTGAAAGAAGGAAATAGAATGCCCCGGTCTTATAAGACCAGAATCCGAAACGCGTTTCAAGGTAAGAGTAAATGGAAGTCAGGTTCAGTTTATAATAAAGGGGCATTAAAACGGTGGCAATTACAAAATATCCGAACAGATATCCTACTACCACCATCATATAGGAAAACTGGGTTGCTCCTACCCAACCAGGTACCGACATAAAGGTTACCCCTGATAAAGATGCACCAATCATACCATAAGCCACTATAAACCAGGGAGACGTTTTATTCCCAATGAAAAAAGCCCGGTTTGTGGCCCGCCTGGCCGTCAGCCAGGTAATGAAAAACAGTAAGGCTGTGTAAATCAGAAAACATATTAAAATAACAGCGGGTCTCAAGAATATTGCATTTATTAGTGATTATGGATGAACAGGTAAGTTACATAACATAGAATCAGCAAATTATAATTGAAGGGCAAAAGAAATCAGATCAGGAAAAAGAAAATCGATCAGGCCGGGGTGTTTTTTCGCAACGGAATTATCTTCAGATAAGAATACCGTGGTCATCCGGACGCGTTTCCCGAAAACCATGTCAGAAATCGAATCCCCAACCATGAATGATTGCCTCAAACGGATCTCAGGAAAATCTTTTCTTGCTCTCAGCGCCATTCCTATCCGCGGTTTGCGCATAAAAGAACGATCACTTTCAAGATGCGGACTGAAATATATTTTATCAATTCTACCTCCCGAATTGTGAATGTTCTCCATCATTCGGGCATGTATTGACTCTAATTCTTTAACCGTTGTAATCCCTTTCCCGATTCCTTGTTGGTTACTTACCACAAAGATCCGGTTAAAATGCTCCGGAAAAATCTTCAAAGCATCCCTCACACCAGGTAAAAATTCAAATTGATCCCAGTTCTTCGCGTATCCTCCAACAATCCGTTTGTTTATCACACCGTCCCGGTCGAGAAATAAAGACCAGGTATTGTCAACCGTTAAACCCTGCAAACTCATGCTGCGCTTTTTTATAATCTTCTGGAATTCCGATATCAAGAAAATAACCGGAAGAAGGAAATCCAAACATCCTGCTTTCGGGGTAATACATTTCAAAGCAATCTTTCTCTATGGAAAATTTACCCCTGAATTCAGGTTCCATCAGAAATGACTTTTCCAATAGGTACACTCCCCCATTGATATACCCCGGACCGGAATTTGCATTTTTTTCAATAAATCCCGTAATTCTTTTATTTCTGTTCAGACATACGCCACCATACCTGCCGGTATCTTTAAGTTTTTTTAAAGCCAGGGTGGCCTCTGCTTTTTTTTTCACATGCTGATCGAGCATCTTTTGGTAATCCACTAAAAAAAGGCTGTCGCCGTTCAGAACAAAAGACCGTTCACCTTCAATTTTCCAAAAAGCAAGACGGACACCTCCGCCGGTACCAAGAGGTTCTTCTTCAATGGAATAAACTATCTCCAGTGATTTATAACGGTCTTTAAAATGATCCATAATATGCTCCCGCATAAAACCCACCGAAAGAACCACTTTATCGATTTCCTGTTTGATAAGAAGATCAAGGAGGTATTCGAGAAACGGACGGTGGTTAACCAAAGCCATAGATTTTGGCACGTCCTGAACCATGGTTTGTAACCGGCTTCCGAATCCTCCTGCCAGAACAATCGCTTCCACCCTTCAGTCCTCTTTTGGAAACAGTGAAGATTCCACAATTTCGCAGATGATGTGCCCGATCATAATATGTGCCTCCTGAATGCGAGGAGTATCCATTGAAGGAACATTGATAAGAAAATCGCAGAGGTGGCTCAGATCTCCGCCGGTTTCCCCGGTCAAGCCCACTGTGATTATCCCTAATTCATGTGCGGCCTTCATTGCCTGAATCACATTTTTTGAATTTCCGGAAGTGGAAAGTCCTATGAGCACATCTCCCTGCTGTCCCATGCCCCTGAGCAGCCTTGCATAAACTTCATCAAAAGAATAGTCATTGGCCACTGCAGTTAAAAATGAGGTGTTTACATGTAAAGCTTCAGCAGGCAAAGGAAGCCGGTCATAATAAAACCTTCCCGACAATTCAGCTGCAAGGTGCTGGGCATCCGCAGCGCTTCCTCCATTGCCGCAGAACAATACTTTATTGCCGATACAGAAAGCTTCGATACAGGTTTCTGCCACATCCCGGATGGTCTTCAGCAGGCTTTTATCCTCAAGGATGCGCTGCTTTGTTTCTATGGATTGACGAATGATTTCAGGAATTCTCATTGGCAAAGGGGTTAATTGTGAAACGGTGAAATTACAAAATTAGAATGCATCCCAGTGCACGATCTGTTCAAGTGTTTTTCGTACCAGATGCCTTGCAGTATCATCCGGCTCCTTGCCCGGATAACCCAGGGTGAGGTAAGCAATGGGTTCAATGCCTGGAGGAAGGGCCAATAGTTCCGCGCATTTTTCAGCGTCGAAGTTGCAGATCCAGCAGGTTCCGAGTCCCTGCTCTGCTGCTGCAAGGGTCATATGGTCGATCATGATAGAGACATCGATGTCTGTATGGTCTTTCCCATCCTTACGTTTCCAGCCGGTTTGATGATCGCCGCAAATCACAAGGACCACGGGCGCCTGCATAAACCAGGAGCGGCCATAAGTCGTTGAAAGTTCTTTCCGGATGCGCTCTTCCCGGATCACGATCACAAGCCATGGCTGATAATTCGCTGCCGAAGGTGCAACCCTGCCACATTCAAGAATATAGTTCAGCTTTTCAGCTTCGACCGGCATTTCACGATAATTTCTGACCGAATACCTTGTTTTTGCTAAGTCCAAAAAATCCATAACCCTTATATTTTTAGTACAACTTCTCCAAATATTACAAATTTATATCGTCCAGGTTGACAAACCTTTTGGAGTGAATTCATACCGTTTGGTTTGTCCGCCGAATCTTTTCAAGGATGAAATAACCTGTGAACGGGTGTTACCCGGACAATAGAAAAACATGAATCCGCCACCGCCAGCTCCTGATATTTTTCCTCCGGATGCCCCGTTATGAATAGCGGTGTCATAAATCTCATCAATAAAGGGGTTGGTAATGCCGTCGGCCATATTTTTCTTAAACTGCCAGCCAAAATCGAGTATCTCCCCTATTTTATCAAGTTCACCCATCAGCAGCGCTTCCTTCATACGTATGGCCTGTTCCACCAGCTTATGCATGGCTTCCAGTGATTTCTCGTTATTCTCCAGTACATTTTTTGTTTGCTGTTCAATGATCTTTGACGATAAGCGGCTCGTTTCAGTATGGTAGAGAATAAGATTATGAGCCAGCTCATCCAGGTATTTTTCGCGAATGCGAAGGGGGTTCACAATGACTTTGTCGTCTTTTGAAAATTCCATGAAATTCACGCCTCCGAAGGTTGCTGCGTACTGGTCCTGCTTACCTCCGGCCATTTTCAGATCGACCCTTTCGATTTCGAATGCCAGATGGGCCAGGTCATATTCTCCAAGAGGAAGATTAAGCCATTCGGAAAAAGCGCCCAGGATAGCCACAACGAGTGTGGAAGAAGTGCCCAGCCCTGAACCCGGCGGAGCATCCACATAAGTTGAAAGTTCAAAGGAAAGCGGCTTTCCGGAAAATGAACGGACCACCCTGTTATAAATTCCTTTGTGCAGGTCAAGTTTTCCGTCAATGGGGATTTCACTCATGGAATCCAGAATATAGCGTTCCTGCTTATCCAGTGAATTCAAAATGATCTTCCCGTCCATTCTAGGCTGAAGGGTTGCCCAGGCATACATGCTGATGGTAGCGTTCAGGATGGAACCTCCGAAAATTTCAGAATAGGGGGCTACATCCGTTCCTCCGCCCGCCAGTCCAAGACGTAAGGGTGCTTTACTTCGGATAATCATTTTATCAGGTTGAAATTAGAATCACTTTTTCGTTAATTCACGGATGGCCTGTGTCATCCGGTTCCATGCGTATTTTTTCTTTTCAATCGCAGCGTTTGCTTCAAATTCCCTCTCCTGTCCCTCTTCATAAAACCTCAGGATTGCTTTGGCAATTTCTGCCGGTTCAGGCTCCACCACATAGCCCAGTTTTCCATCGGGAACAAACTCCGCGAGGCCTCCGACATTGGTAATGATCATGGGTTTGTTAAAATGATAGGCAATCTGGGTGACCCCGCTCTGGGTGGCGTTTTTATAGGGCTGTACAACCAGGTCGGAAGCGCAGAAATAATAAAGTACGCGGCTATCCGGTATAAATTCATTGCTCAGGATCACCTGGTCTTGAAGCTGGTGTTTTTCAATCAGATCATAATAAGGCTTCGGATCGCAGTAAAATTCTCCGGCCACCAGCAACCTGATCCGCTGATCTTTCAGTCTCTGATCAGAAAACGCCTGAAGCAATAAATCCAGTCCCTTGTATTCCCTGATAAAACCAAAGAATAACACGTAACGGAAAGAAGGATCAAGTTTCAGTTGCTCAATCGCACTTGCTTTTTCAACCGGATCGCCGAAATTATCATAAAGCGGATGAGGGCAGAAAAGTTTGGGTTTTACCTTGTCAAACTCCTGTAAATCTGCCAGCACAGATTTTGACATGGCGATAAAACCATCCGCAGATCCGACCCAATAGGTGGAAAGAAGTTTATCGGCAAACCGTCTCTCATGGGGGATGATATTGTCGATGATGGAAATGATACGGCTGTGATGGTTTCTCCTGATAATCCTGCAGATCGTCCCGAAACAGGGCGCCATAAAAGGCATCCAGTATTTTACAATGACAAGGTCGGGATTTAATTTTTTCAATTCCAAACCTACTTTAATCCAGTTCAATGGATTAATGGAATTCACTTTGATATGAATCGGTATGCCCATGGGAGCAGGATCGGAAGAATATTGTGTTTTCCCGGGAAAAAGAAAGGAAGGGTACTGAAGGCTGAAAGTGTAGATGCAGGCCTCATTCCCTTCCAGGATGAATTCTTTGATCAGACGCTCATTAAAAGTGGCCAGTCCTCCACGCAAAGGGTAGGCCGGACCGATGAGAACGACTTTTTTGGATTCAGCCATCCGTTCCGATCTGTTGTTCGATCAGGTAATGGTTGCGGTCGAAGGAAGTCCGCGATATCAGTTCTCCCAGAAAACCTGCCACAAATAACTGGGTACCGAGAATCATGGCCAGAATTCCAAAGAAGAATAAGGGTCTTTCGGTCATCCGGAATTCCATCATAAAAAACTTAGCATAGGCAAGATAGCCTGCAATGAAAAAGCCAAACATAAAAATCAGGGTCCCCCAGAGGCCAAAGAAATGCATGGGTCGTTTTCCGAACCGAGATGTGAAAGTGATGGTTAAAAGATCCAGGTAGCCTTTGTAAAACCGGTCAAGCCCGTACTTGGTTTTCCCGAATTTACGTTTCTGATGGTGAACGGCTTTCTCCCCGATCTTCGTAAACCCGGCCCATTTAGCAAGAAAAGGAATGTAACGGTGCATTTCGCCATAAACTTCAATACTTTTAACCACGGTATTGCGGTAAGCCTTTAACCCACAATTAAAATCATGAAGTTTAATGCCTGACATCCGTCTGGCTGACCAGTTATAGAATTTTGTCGGAATGGTTTTAGAAATTGGATCATGACGCTTTTTCTTCCACCCGGATACAAGGTCAAAGCCTTCTTCCCTGATCATACGGTACATTTCCGGGATCTCGTCTGGACTGTCCTGAAGGTCGGCATCCATGGTGAACACCACATCCCCCCGGGATTTGTCAAATCCTACATTGAGCGCGGCAGCTTTTCCATAATTGCGGCGGAACTTGATCCCTTTCACCGAAGGATCGGCTTCCCTGATTTCCTGAATAACCTTCCAGGAATTATCCCTGGACCCGTCATCCACGAAAATAATTTCATAGGAGAAATTGTTTGCCATCATCACCCGCCTGATCCAGGCTGCAAGTTCCGTAAGCGATTCTTCTTCATTCAAAAGGGAAATAACAACAGAAATATCCATGCGTTTAAGATATCGTAAAATTGTCCTGATATGACTAAACCCCGACCGACTCTTCTTTTTTTAAGAAGATGGAGGCAATAAGGCCAATGATGACTGTGAAAAACACATAAGCTACAAAACCCCAGATCATCATCATAAGAGGGGTCGTAAATTTAGCAGTCCATTGCATGGCAATTTCAACCTGGTCATCCGGCATGTCAGGGTGCTGGGTCATGAGTTTTTCTCTTGATTTTTCAAGAATTTCCTGAGCAAAACCCGGATGGATATACTGTGCAAAGACATACATGTAGATTGCGACCACAAGACCGGCAAATAACCCGGTCATAAAACAGCTTGAGAAGGCTTTTCCGTAAGTCATCAGACCATGGTTATATTTTTTACGGTATTCGAGCGCCCCGTAAACCATGCCTGCAATTAAAAACAGGTAGCCAATGGAATTGATCCACTGATTCTGGTACAAATCAGAGATAAATAAAATGAGGGAAAAAATTACAATGGCCAGGCCGGTAATAAGACCATAGTACATCCCGTGTACCGTGGTTGAACGTGTTTTTTCTTCCATACCTATTTTTTTTATTGTTTTGAGGCAAACATACGAAAAAAAACCTGAAGAAGAAGTTGCCGGACCGTGAAAATTTCTAACTTTGCACAGGGTAAGTCTTATACGACCAGCTCCCGTCGAACTCCCCCAGGTCTGGAAGGAAGCAAGGGTAAAATGGTTGAGCGGTGCGATATAAGTAACTTACCCTTTTTTTTTAATCGTTATGTTATTAAAGGTTCATCCTGAAAACCCCGGTGAAAGACAGTTAAAGATCATTGTTGACTGTCTCAGGAAAGGTGGAATCATTATCTATCCCACCGACACGGTATATGGTTTGGGATGCGACATCACACAGATCAGGGCCTTTGACAGGGTAGCCCAGATCAAGGGCATCAAACGGGAAAAAGCAAACTTTTCAATTATCTGCAGCAGCCTCAGCGAACTTTCGAATTACAGCCGGCCCATTCCGAACCACACCTATAAAGTAATGCGGCGGGCTTTGCCAGGTCCATTTACCTTTATCCTGAATGCCAACAATGCGGTTCCTCATTTCTTTCAGAGCAAAAAGAAAACGGTGGGGATCCGTATTCCCGATCATTCCATTCCCATACAGATCGTGGAGCATCTCGGAAACCCCATCATGACTACCTCCATTCATCATGAGGATGAAATGGTGGATTATCTGACCGATCCCGGACTGATCTATGAAAAGTTCCATAAGCTGGTGGACATTGTAATCGATTCGGGAGCCTGTGGAAATATTCCTTCCACTGTGGTTGACTGTACCTCAGACGAAATGCATGTGGTAAGACCCGGAAAAGGTGACCTTACAATTTATCTCTGAGGGTGGTCCGTTTGTGATAAAATAAAATGAGGAGGTTTTTTCTTTTGATTTTAAAAGAAAACCTTTACTTTTGCACCCTCAAATAAAAAACAAGATTCGCTAGCTCAGCAGGTAGAGCATCGCCCTTTTAAGGCGGGGGTCCTGGGTTCGAATCCCAGGCGGATCACCAAGGAGGCTTAACGGCCTCCTTTTTTTTGCCTGTTTCGACGCTTCAAGTGTTGGCAAATTCTTGCAATTTTTCTGGATGTTTAGAATTACAAAAATCTGATACCGTTAAAAATTGACACCTTGAAAACCCTACGTACATAAGCGAAACAGTGAATCTGTTCAAGCCCCAGGCGGATGCTTCGATCTCCTTTAGCGTTGCATTGGCCTGCTGACCGTTCAGAATAACGGTTGCCCTGGCTTCTTCTGTCATCTTTGCCATAGCCTTACTTTATTGAATTGTCATTGATGTTTTCGCAGATCAATCTTTATCCGTCCCAATTTCAAGAAAATGGATTTCATATCTCTTTTCGATCTCCAAACAAACCTCTTTCAACGTTTGATCAACTGCTTGACTGAACACAACTCTACGATATTTGGCCGGACATACGAAATGATACAACAATACCGAAACATTATGCGACTTATGTATATATTCGCTTTCGCTCATACATACAAAGTTAAAATATTTACGCCGCAAGCCGCGGGGAACTAACCCCGGAGGAGATTAGATTTTAACGATCTTGTTAATACCTAGGTTATTCCTGTCTGTTTTGACTTTTATAAAATAAACACCTGGCGCTACATTTTGCATGGCATCAACTCTTATTGTTTTTCCATTGAACCTTCCTTCTATAATTTTTTCACCTTGGGCTGAATATATTTCATACATAAATCGGTCATCTCTATTCTGTGATTTTTCTGAGGTTATATTCAAAGTGAAATCAGAGAGAAATGGGTTCGGAACAGTTGTCACAATCAAATCATTATTATTTTCTTCAATACCTTCATAAGTGTCTCCTATCCATATTTCATCGATCATCCAACCATCTTTGTTCGTTTGAATTCCATCGCTTTGAAAAGTAAATCGGTAATAGGCAGTATCCACATATGGGAAAAAGTTCATAAATGAACCTTCAGGCATTATGAAATTATACCATTCAAAACTATAACCTGTAAATGGATTTATTGGATCATTACTTGAAAAAAGAATGGTAAAAGGAGAATGAGTCAGTTCAACAAACCAATAATTGCCATATAAGTTTGCTTCAGCCAAGAGATCATGCCACGTATGCCCTTTATCTGCAGAGAATTCAATCTTCCCAAAATCGGTTAACGAGTCTGAAAAAATTTTATAAGAAAAAGACAGGTGTTGACCAACACTGTTCAATTCAACTGGAACATAAAGATAAAACCTTGATAAATTATTTTCAGGATATGGTAAAACTGTATAGGTAACTATCGCATTTGGGATCGAATAAGCCTGGGTGAAATTTGATTTTTGTGGTTTTCCAATCTGCCAAATATTATTTACTAAGGAAGTGTCGACTTTAATAAATTCCATATTTTGACCATTATCAAAATTTATTTGCTTAAAAAAAAATTTTGCCTGTCCCAATGCGACGATCGAGAATGCCAGAAAAAAAGGAAACGCACCTATTATTTTTTTCATAATCTATTAAATATTAAGTTCAATATAATAGCTCCTCTGCCAACAAAAGTAAAAATTATACACTATCTTCAAATGCATACAAATTTGTCAAAGAAATCGTCTCTTGAAAAGATCATCTTGTACGATTCTCAAAAAAAAACTGTTTCCATTAACTATCTATCCATCAATGATGTATATATTTCTTCCAGTTTTTCAACAGATGATTCAATGCGGTATTTCCCGGAATTCTCCAGATAATTTTCACCTGCCTGCCTGAGTTCACGGGGATGTTCAATCCAATAATCAATCCGGGCAGATAATGCCTCGCTGTCATCCGAAGGGAAAAGAAATTTCTCATCAAGCGCGAATTGCCGGGTGGCGCTCTTCCCGCTATCGGCGATTACTACCGGCAAACTGCAGGCCATTGCCTCAAGAACGGCCATACATTCAACCTCCACCGTTGCTGCATGGATGTACAAATCTGAAATATTATAATAATAGACCAATTTCTCAGCTGGTAAAACGAGAAAAACAGGAGGATTGACCAGTCGGGATGAAAGTCGTTCAAGGTTCTGCCGGAAGGGCCCCTCGCCAAGCAGAATCAGCTGGATCTGACCGGCATATTTTGACGCCTCAATGGCCGTGATGATTACTTCATGCCTTTTTTCCGGAGCCAGACGCCCCACAGAAAGAATGATAAACTTACCTGCCATGCTTTCAGGTCTCGAAAACTTTTCCGGATGAAACAAGGGCAGAATTCCATTGGAAAGAACGCGGGTGGGGGCTTTAAGCCCATATCTTTTCAACTCTTCTTCAGCAAACCGGCTGGGACAGATCACCATACCTGATCTGTCATAAATCGTTTTTATCCATATTTTGTAACAATAACGGATAAAAACAGTGGAATGGATCCCTGCGTTCAGGGCCAGGTGTTCCGCCTGAATGTGAAAAGTTGACACGACCGGAATGCCTAACTTGCAGGCCATACGAACTGCTTCTATGCCAAGAAGAAAAGGAAATTGTATATGAACCACATCCATCCCGGTCATAACTTTCCGGAGTATCCGGCGGGAAGGAAGGGCGAGCGGAGTCTGCATCTTTTTCATAATTTTTCTCACCCCGATCGGATAAAATCTGGGTAAAAGAACTTTGCCGGGAGATACAATTCCGGTTGTAAGAATGGTTACTTCATGTTTTAAGCGGAGATAGTCAGCGAAACGATGCGTGGAAATGGAAGCCCCATTTTTACAATCATCCCAGGAATCAATTACCATCAGGATTTTCATACATGCGTTTAAAATGATTTTTTCTGGCTATGCGGACAACAAAAACATTTTATCATCATGAAAGGCGGATATCGTTTCCATCCGAAAAAAAAAACGATTTCAGGGTAAAGGTAATAATATTTAAAGCGTCTAGATATAATTGATTTAAAAATCCAGTCAGGGGGATGCGGGGTAACGGAATTTTAACAATCTTTGCATCCTGAAAAAACAAAGCGGATTAAATAATTATCCTGGCATGCCTCAGCTTATAAACCACCTCCACCCTACTTTTCACGACATTCTGAAACGCTCCGACAAAGAACGGCTCCTGGATCAGAAATCCATGGTCATCTGGATGACCGGACTATCCGGCGCCGGGAAAACGACCCTTGCAAAACATCTTGAAGAACAGCTGTTCAAACTCGGATACCTGACGCAGATACTCGACGGGGACAACATCCGCTCAGGCATTAACAGTAACCTTGGTTTCTCTGATGAGGATCGTTTCGAGAACATCCGGCGGATCGCTGAAATATCAAAACTATTTCTTGATTGCGGCATCATTGCCATTAATTGTTTTATCAGCCCGACCGAAGAAATCAGGGAGATGGCCAGAAAGATCATCGGACCGGAAAACTTTCTTGAAGTATATGTAAATGCCCCTTTCGCTGTATGCGAAAGCCGTGATGTGAAAGGTCTTTATACGAAGGCCCGCCGGGGGGAAATACTGCATTTCACCGGAATTGATTCCCCTTTCGAAACTCCGGCCACTGCTGACGTTGAAATCAGGACAGA
>Ga0268284_1000035_pt1 | contig 135087 bp, 144 predicted proteins | sample saktaG_14_FD_190137 | JGI IMG/M metagenome (GOLD analysis project Ga0268284, IMG submission 190137) | Saline water microbial communities from Sakinaw Lake, British Columbia, Canada - sak_2013_06_06_40m | ecosystem: Environmental > Aquatic > Non-marine Saline and Alkaline > Saline ...
CTGGCCAAATACTGTGTACAGGAAGTCAGCAACGCTGCGATCGACATGGGCGCACGGATAGTTGTGCTCCAGGCAAGCAAATTCGGAAGCCCTGTATATCCCAAGATCGGCTACCGCGAGTTCAGCACATATCCACATTTTATTTGCTCGAGCAAATGAGCAGTAAGAAATAACCTGGCACAGAACTACTTTTTCTTCCTTGCCTCGTTTAGCTTATCCCGTTTCCTGGCCGCAGCCGCATAGAGTTTCTTTATAGCCCGAAAGTTCTTATCGAATTTTTCCAGGTCCATCTCTTTTCCTGCAACGCTGGGCGGTTTATAGGGTATCCTTCCCACGGCTGAAAAATCGTCCTCTGAAATCAGGGCGTATTCGCTTTTTCCCTTTTTCATGACCTTCGACCCCCCTTCGTTTGCATAAGATGACATCTGAATGCCAATACAATGCCGCTGGCATTCAGGATCGCCAGGCTTTTCAACGTTAATATCGAAGACATCGTTGACGATGAAAGCAGGCCCGGTGAATTCAGCGGTTATCCGCCGCCATCATAGACTGCTACCTATTCAACCCATTCACCGACGATACCACCACATTTTATTGACAAAGTCGGAAGGAGCTATTACATTAAAAAGCCAACGGTGGAAAGCCCGGAATAGCACCAGAGGAGGTGCGGCCTGAGTATGCGCAGAAAGTCCCTGTTTTACGTAGTGTTGGTACTTCTCGTCACTGTCATCCCGGCAGGGTGCGCTGCCCCACCGCCTGAGGAAGGGATCGGCAGAGTTGAAGTGCTCGGTGTCTGGGGAGGAGATGAGATGGCCAGCTTTCAGGCCATGGTTGCGCCGTGGCAGGAAGAAACGGGCGGCGTCATGGAGTTCACCGGCACCAGGGACCTTATGGCCATTTTAACGACGCGGGTCGAAGCCGGTAACCCGCCGGATGTGGTCATTTTGCCCAATCCCGGTCAGATGGTTGAGCTGGCCGGGGACGGCAAGCTGATAGCCCTTGACTCCTTCCTGGATATGAACAGAATGCGCAGGGAATACGCGCAGGGGTGGCTCGACCTCGGCAGCATAAATGGCAGGCTTTACGGCATCTTCATGAAGGCCGCCGGCAAGGGTACAATCTGGTACAATCCCAGAGTATTCGCAGCCAACGGCTGGAAAGAGCCTGCCACCTGGGATGATTTAATAGCCCTTTCCGACCGCATCGTTTCCGAAGGCGGGGCTCCCGCATATCCGTGGTCGGTAGGATTAGAGAGTGGTGAGGCCAGCGGCTGGCCGGCTACCGACTGGATCGGTGAAATCCTGCTCCATGAGTCCGGGGGTAAAGTCTACGACCGGTGGCTCAACCATGAGATTCCCTGGACAGACCCCAGGATTAAATCTGCCTGGGAAAAGTTTGGCCGGATAGTGTTTACCCCCGGCTATGTTCCCGGCGGCGCTATCGGTGCTCTGGCCACGGGTTTTATCGATGCGTCATATCTGCCCTTTGAGGACCCGCCGAAGGCGGCCATGTACTGTCTGGGGTCCTTTACACAGGAGTTTATAGCGGGCCAGTACCCCGGTCTGGTGGCCGGTGAAGACTATGCTTTTTTCCCCTTCCCTGCCATTGATTCACGCTATGCCGGAGCGGTTACAGGCGGCGCCGACATTGTGGTTGTTTTCAAAGACACCCCGGCCACACGCTCCTTCGTGAACTATCTGACCTCAGCCGGAGCGCAGGAGATCTGGGTTAAGCGGGGTGGATTTACCTCTGTGAACAAACTGGTCAACCCGGACGCCTACCCCGATGCCCTGTCCCGCAAGGCCGCCGAGCAGCTGACCGGAGCCACCATCTTTCGTTTCGACGCCGACGACAGCATGCCTTCAGCGGTGCAGAAGGCTTTCTGGGAAGGGACGCTGAATTACCTGCAAAACCCGGATAAACTGGACAGCGTCCTGACTGATATCGAGTCCAGAGCGGTTGAGGCCTATGGACAGGCCGGTTTGATACCCGAGTGAGGCGACCCTGACCTATGGCAGGATGGCTCCGCTCGGGACCAGGAGGGAAATCGATTAACAGGCGCGGACGTCTCATACCCTGGCTCTGGTTATTGCCGTCATTCCTGTTTATGGCGGTGTTTCTCATCTATCCTGTCATCGATACCCTTCTTATCAGCTTCATGAACGGGGATTCCAGCGTATATATCGGCGCAGCTAATTACCAGTACGTTTTCACCAATAGCGCCGCTCAGACAGCTCTGCTGAACAATGTCCTTTGGCTGGTTTTCTTTACCGTTCTTACGGTCGGTCTCGGCCTGATTTTTGCCGTGCTGACCAATCGTGTCCGCTATGAGGCTGTAGCCAAGGCGGCCATTTTCATTCCCATGGCCATCTCATTTGTCGCGGCGGCGGTAATCTGGCGGTTTATGTACGCCTTCCGGCCTGAAGGATTTACCCAGATTGGCCTGGTCAATGCCGTTGCCACCGACCTCGGCCTTGACCCCACGGCCTGGCTGGTACAACAGCCCCTTCCCTATATCGACCTGCTCCTGCCGGCGCCGCTTCATACGAACAACTTTGCTCTCATTGCGGTTGGAGTCTGGATGTGGACCGGTTTTGCCATGGTGGTGCTGTCGGCCGGTCTGAAGGGAATTTCAACTGAAGTTATAGAGGCTGCCCGGGTGGACGGGGCCAGTGAATGGCAGATATTCCGGCGCATTATCCTGCCCATGCTCAGCCCGACCATCGCGGTAGTAGCGACTACCCTGGTCATTCAAGCGCTGAAAAATTTCGATATGGTATGGGTGATGACGGCCGGTAATTTCGGCACCGATGTCGTGGCTACCCTGATGTTCAAAGAGATGTTTAATTACCATGATTTTGGCCGGGCGGCTGCCATGGCGGTTATCCTCATGGTGGCCCTTCTGCCTATTATATTTATTACCATCCACCGTTTCCGCAGCCAGGGGGAAACCCGGTGAAGAAAGAGCTGATGAAGCCCCGGGCCGGATTTGAGGATTTTGCCTCCAGGCTAAAAATGCTTTTATCCCACTTTCCCTTACACCTTTTCATTGTCGGCATAGCGCTCCTATGGATGACTCCGGCCTTCGGCCTGCTGACAAGCTCCCTGCGGGATGCCGCGGCGGTGGCGGACTCGGGCTGGTGGACGGCGTTCCAGCCACCCTTTGCATTCACGCTTGAGAACTATCAACAGGTCATCACTCAGAGCCGGATGGGGGCCGGTTTTTTCAACAGCCTGATTATCGCTATTCCAGGCACCGTTATCCCTATCATGGTGGCCGCCTTTGCCGCCTTTGCCTTCGCCTGGATGCGTTTCCCCGGGCGGGATATCCTGTTCATCCTTGTTGTTGCTTTGCTGGTCGTGCCTGTCCAGATGACCCTGATCCCGGTACTGCGGCTGTTGACCGATCTGAAGATAGCCGGCACTTTCCCCGCTATCTGGCTGGCCCATACCGCCTATGGCCTGCCCTTCGCCATCTTTCTGCTGCGCAATTTCTTTGTGGCGCTGCCCAGGGAGCTCCTTGAATCGGCCTATCTCGACGGCGCCTCTAATATGCGTGTCTTCTTCCGGTTGGTATTGCCGTTATCCGTGCCGGCTCTCGCATCCCTGGCCATTTTCCAGTTCCTCTGGGTCTGGAACGACCTCCTGGTGGCCCTGGTCATTCTGCAGGACCCGGGCAAAGCGCCGATGACGGTGACGATCACCAACCTGGTCAGCTCCTACGGCGCGCAATGGCAACTGCTGACCTCGGCGGCTTTCATCTCCATGATACTGCCGCTGGTCATTTTCTTTGCACTGCAGCGCTACTTCGTGCAGGGCATACTGACCGGAGCAGTGAAAGGTTAAAGTAGTTACTGGGAATTGGCGTAAAATTGATTAAAGTGAGATCGGCGCCTTTTTGAGAGCAAGGTATGGCTGAAGTACGTTTTGAGCATGTGACCAGGCGTTTCGGCGATGTGGTCGCGGTCAACGACCTCAGCCTGGAAGTTGCCGATAAGGAATTCCTGGTCCTGGTCGGCCCTTCCGGCTGTGGCAAGTCCACCGTGCTGCGGCTGCTCTCCGGCCTGGAGGAGGTCGAGGAGGGGTACATCTATATCGGGGACCGCATGGTCAACAATGTGCCGCCCAGGGATAGGGACGTAGCCATGGTCTTCCAGTCCTACGCCCTGTATCCGCATATGTCGGTGCATGACAACATGGCCTTTGGCCTGAGCCTGCGTAAGATACCTAAAGCTGAAATAGAGCGCCGCGTGAGGGAGGCGGCGCAGACATTGAGCATCGAAGATTTGCTCAAGCGTAAGCCAAGGCAGCTGTCGGGCGGCCAGCGGCAGCGGGTAGCCCTGGGCCGCGCTATAGTGCGTGATCCGGCTGTCTTCCTCTTCGACGAGCCCCTGTCCAATCTCGATGCCAAGTTGCGCGTCCAGACCCGTGCCGAACTGAGCAAGCTACACCAGAGACTGGGAACCACCTTCATCTATGTCACACATGACCAGGTAGAGGCGATGACCATGGCCAGCCGCATAGCCGTGATGAACGAGGGTGTTCTGCAACAGGTCGGCCGGCCCCAGGAGCTTTACGAGAGGCCGGACAGCGTGTTTATAGCCGGATTTATCGGCAGCCCGGCGATGAACTTCTTTGAGGTTATGGTCAGGAACGACCGGGACGGGATGTACCTGGATGCGGACGGCTTCAGCGCGGGCGTGCCTGCGACGAAGACGTCGGAGTTGCTCCCTTATTCAGGGAAGAAAATCATCATGGGCATGCGACCCGAGCATATCCATGTTCCGGAGTACATGCCACCGGGGACAACGGCTGCGCCGGTGCGGGCGACGGTGGATGTGACCGAGCTGATGGGCCATGAGTATTACCTCTACCTGCTGAACGGGGGAAAACAGTTTCTGGCCAGAGTGGATGCCCGGGCCGTGCCCCGGCCGGGCCAGGATATCGAGGTGGTCTTCAACATGGCCAATATGTATGCCTTCGACCCAGTGACGGGCAAGGCCATTCGGCATACCAGCAATTGAGCTTAAGAAGGGGAAAATGGAGACCACGACCTGCCTGTCGATATAGTCGAACATATACAGGATAAATCGTTTTGGACATAGAAGCCTTATCCTTTGTTACAACTTTGACGAACCACGCGCCTGTAGAGAGAACCAAAGTCACTCTCGGGTTGATAAGGCATGTCTTTGGCTATGCCCGCCCCTTACTGGAATATATATGATTCTGAAACGGCACTAAAAATAACCGGCCCTGTTACGATGTTTACGTGTAAGACCGGGGGTGGCCTTAAAAGCGTATAATGATAACACCGTGGGTTTGAGTCTGAAAATAAGGAGGTGGCGATATGAAGGTTGTAGCTTTTGTACTGGTCACAACCAGAATAGGTGCGACTAAGGAAGTTCTCAAGGGGCTAAAAAAGATTGACGGCGTTAAATCTGTGGATGTGGTGATGGGCCCCTATGATATCATCGCTGTGGTGGAAGGAGACTCACTGGAGTCCATAGGCAAGCTTATCACCGGGCATTTCCATAAAGTTGAAGGCCTTGAGCGCACTACCACCTGTCAAGCAATCCGTGTTGCATAACAACAACTAACATAGGCAGCCCATTTCCAGTTTCGCGAAATTTCAACTATATTGAAATAGAAGTTAAATCATATTTGTTTCATGTACTCTTCAACGACGATGATCAATCCGTCACTTTCAGGCGGAGTGAAGTTTGGCGATTTGCTCAACGCAATATAGTCGAATGTTTCACTTGTCCTGAACTCATGCCAGGGTAATATCTTGAAGGGAACACCGGATTCCTCTTCTAGCACAGGTAAGTCTCGGATGTAAGAGCTTTCACCTTTTCTCTTCTTGAGCTGTATTAAACCGGCCCTTGCATCACCATCCCATTCGGGAAGATCTTTCAAGTGCTTGAGGAGAGGAATCCATACAAGAGAGCCAACCCATCCATAGGCAATAGCAAAAGTTAAGTAGTTACCTGAATGAACGTGCTTTTTCTTGAGCGTCGCCAGCCCACGTTCCGAGCAAACATGTAGAAACTCTGATGTGAGATACATCTCGGACCCTACCCACAGGTCGGGGTGAGCATCTATATGTATCACTTCAAATGGTATTTTGAGCCTGCCAGATTCAATGAGTGTGCGCCAGAAGTCGAGTACTCCATCATGACTTTCTACCGTTCGCCCCTGTACGGGAGCATCTAGCGAAAGGCCGCATCTATCCTCAAGAAAGTGCCGTACCTTAGAGACACTCCATGGCTTATACTCTGAACCTAGCCTTCCTCTGTCACATTCGCTACAGTAAGCATTTTCGTTCAGGAAGAAATCCAAATCCAAATCCAAGAAGCGCATAAATCTCGTCGTAAATAGTTACTCTCTCCTATTCTTACTATAGCGGCAGCAGTAATACTCGTCAATCAGTTTGAGGAAGGTGTGATGGTCAGGAAAATATGACTTGGCTGTACGTCGGACCGTCCGTGGCCCACATCACCCTATCCGAGGAAATGGTATCCGACACGCTGCAGTGCTAAGATGTTCTTAATGGTGCTGTATTTATGAAAAAGAAGACGGTCGCCTACTGGAATATCTATGATTCTGAAACAAAGGCATTGATACAGAAAGAAAGGGCCATGACACAAGATGCCATGCCGACCGCCGGAGTGTTAATAATCGGCATACCCGGTAAATTTCACGCGATTGTGAGGGATTTCAAGTTCAATGGCATAAAGGAAAAACTGCCCTGCTACGATGTTTACGTATGAAGGCGCATGAAATGGTTAATGCTGAAAAAGGCCATGTCTTAAAGCTGATAAGCTGGGTACTGGCGTATGCGGTCTGGATATTTATTTTCCTCATCCCCATCATCGGGATAGTGCTGATTCTGATGTACCTGTCGAGAAACAGGGCGCAGCAGGGCGGCACGGCCATAATAGATAAAAGCGAAGCTCAATACGAAAAACTCAGACCGGGGCGCTCAGTCGTTGACGCATGACAGATCGCCTATTTGCTGCGCGCCTTGGTCTGCGGTTTCCGCGGCCTGATGCCATCGAGTATGATTTCACATATCATATCGGCGATTTCAGCCGGGGACAACCTCCCTTTGGGAGAAAACCAGAATACGGTTCGCATGATTATGCTGGCAATCATCAGAACGACAAACTTGGCGTCGAAATCGGCGGCGAAATCACCCGTCTTTTTCCCGTCCTCTACAATGCTCAGCAGGAGTTCACTGTAGTAGTCGCGCAGGCCGACGATCCTTTTTTTATGGACAGGAGACAGGTGCCTTATCTCCGAATCGTACATCATCTTGTAGCGCCTACCTATGACCAGCATAACCTCCACATGGATCTCGATAAATTTCTTTAAACGCTCCACCGGAGTACTCCGGACGTCGGCAGCCACAGGATCCAGCAGTGCCACGAGACGCTCCAGCTCCTCCTGCATCGCCTCGTACAGCAGCTGCTCCTTGCTCTGGAAGTAGTTATACAGGTTGGCAGCTTCAAACCCGCAGGCGTCGGCGATATCCCTCAGGCTCGTCCCGATATAGCCGTTCTCCCAGAATAAATCTATGGCGACCTCGATGATCGCCGCCTTGCTTGCCGCTCTTTTCGCAGTGCTTTTGCGCAATTTGTAGTCGCCCCCCGCGCTTTTGACCATATCGAATTAATGTACAGTAACTAATTATCTTTGTCAATAATGTCTTGACAACCATGTTATAATCGGATTGTTAAATTAATTAACAACTGTTAATTAAATCGACTACCAATTCCTAAATAATGGATGGAGGTTGTACGATGGACGATCACTACGATCAAAAGCCCTGGCTCAAGTTCTATGACAAGCATGTTTCACCCAGCCTTGCATATCCCGACAAGCCTTATTGGGAGATAGCCAGAGAAGCATTTACGAAATTCCCCGACCGCGCGGCGCTGCATTACATGGGTCACACGTTTACCTTCAAGCAGATGAATGATCTATCCAACCGGTTTGCCAATTATCTTGTCAAGAACGGCGTGAGTAAAGGCGATATCGTTGGAATCAATCTGCCCAATCTGCCCGCATACTATATTTCGATGTTGGGAGTTCAAAAGGCCGGCTGCGTGCTGTGCGGCGTGAGCCCTTTGCTTACCACCGATGAACTGCATAATCAGTTGAAGGACTCCGGGGCCAGGGTACTGGTCGCGCTGGACGCCCTGATCCCGCGCTGGAAAGCGGCTGTACCCGGGACCGCTGTGAAACATGTGATCGCCACGAGCATAGGCGATTACCTGCCCCCGCTCAAAGCGAAACTGGGCAAGATGCTGAAAAAATTCCCCACCGCCGAACTTGAACCGATCGAAGGGGTCACGGTCATACCCTTCATGCAAGTCATGCGTAAAATGCCTGCGGACAGGGTAGAGGTCAGGGTAGGCATAGATGATGTCTTCGCGATCCAGTATACCGGGGGCACCACGGGGCTGCCCAAGGGCGCGGAGATAACCCAGCGTAACTTTGTATCGCAGATAACCCAGTTCACCACCTGGATGGATATGCAGATGGGCGGTGAGGTCGGACAGACTGCATTCCCACTCTTTCATATAGCCGGCCTGATGGTAAGCATGTCGCTTTTCGCCAATGCCGTAACCCAGATTGCAGTGCCCAATCCGCGCGACCAGAAATTGATCATATCCACGTTTAAAAAATACAAGCCCGACATCATCGGCAACGTGCCGATGGTTTACCTGGAGCTGATGAAACTGCCCGAGTTCCGGGCGCTCGATTTCTCCCGGCTGAAGTATTTCGCCAGCGCCGCTGCGCCTTTCCCGCCCGAGTATATCAAGGAGTTCGAGCAGATCGTGGGAGGCGCTCAACTGGTCGAGGTCTACGGCCTGACCGAGACCATGATTATCACCGCGCTTCCGCGTAACAGCCATAAGAAGCCGGGTTCGGCCGGAGTGCCGTTCCCGGATACTGTGATCAAGATAGTCGACCCGGCTACGGGCGCGGTGCTGCCCTTCGATGAGCCGGGCGAACTAATCGTCCGGGGCCCGCAGGTGATGTCCAGGGGCTATTTCAAGAAGCCCGAGGAGACTGCCAATGCAGTGCGCGACGGATGGTTCCATACCGGCGACATAGCGCGCATGGACAAAGAGGGCTACGTATTCATCGTCGACAGGCTGAAGGACATGGTCAACGTATCCGGCTTCAAGGTATTCACCCGTGAGCTGGATGATGTGATCATGGAGCATCCCGACGTTTTCATGGGCGCGACCGTGGGTATCCCCGATCCCGACAGGCCCGGAAACGAGATGGTCGCCACCGCAATTGTCCTCAAACCCGGCATCGAAAAGTCCGATGAGGAAAGGGCCAGGATCATCGGATACCTGCGGGACAAGCTGGCGCCCTACAAGGTGCCCAAGAAGCTGGAGTTTATGGACCAGCTTCCAACCAGCGCCGTGGGCAAGGTGCTGAAACGCGAGCTGCGCACCGTGCTGAATCCAAAGGCGAAGTAAGAGCCTGTCGGAAGAGCTGAATAAAGGCACTGCGCTTCATACACAGCCGTGCCATATCTCCGGCGGCGATTTTCATGGGCGTATACTCAACTGCAAATACGGCGGTCTCTGTATGGATCTGCAGCCTGCATAAATACTCATAACTCACATGGAGGAACGAATTGAAGGACTACGAAGTTATCGCCATCGGCGCGGGGCTGGGCGGTATCTCTGCCGCGGCATCATTGGCCAAGGCCGGTAAAAAAGTATTGGTGCTCGAGAGGCACAACGTGCCGGGCGGTTATGCCACCTCCTTTACGCGCGGCCGCTACGAGTTCGAGGTCGCCCTGCACGGGCTTTCCGGGCTGGGGGACCGGGACAACCAGGGCCCCATCTTGAAGCTGCTCAAAGCCAGCGACGTGGCTCCGAAGGTCGATTTTCTGCATATCCCCGATGTATTCAAGGGGTACTACCCTGACTTCGAGCTGACCCTGCCCGTCGGACGAGAAAATCACGAGGATGCGCTATGCCGGCAGTTTCCCCGGGAGAAAGATGGGATCAAGAGATATATAGCCATCCTGTTTGAGTTCGCCGATCAGGCGCTCAGGGCCAACCGCATAGGAATGAGGGCTATTATGGAGAATCCCGGGCCGTTCTCCACCCTCATGACATATTACGGCAAGACGCTGTCCCAGGTGATCGACCCTATGATAAAGGACGAGAAGTTGAGGGCGGTGCTGGGGCAGACCTGGGGCTATTACGCTCTGCCTCCCTCCAGACTGTCGTTCCTTGTCTACACGCTGGGGATGGCCTCTTATATCAGGTTCGGCATGGCCCACATCAGGGGGACATCCCAGGCGCTGTCGCAGGCATTCATAGATGCAATTGAGGAAAACGGCGGAAAGGTATGGCTGAACAACGGCGCCAAACGTATATTGACCTCCCGCGGACGTGTGAGCGGCGTCCTCACCGATGACGGCACGGAGCTTTCCACTCAATATATTGTCTGCAATGCCAATCCGCTTACAGCGGCGTTGCAACTGCTGGGGCGGGACAATGTACCGGGGTGGTATCTCAACCGCCTGGGCGCCTGGTCCGGCGGGGCGTCGACCTTCAACGTTTACCTGGGTGTGGACTGCGATTCACGCAAGCTGGGGTTGGATGTGCACGAGAATTTTGTCAACGTATCCTATGACTTTGAAAAGCAGTATGCCTGCATGAAGAGCTCGGTTGATTTAGAGCCGGACGGCATAGCCGTGACGGCCTACAGCATCGGCGATAAAACGGTTGCGCCCCCCGGAGCTTCCTCAATAGTCCTCACGTCCATCGCCTATGCGGAGCCGTGGCTGAAGCTCAGGCCGGAGGAATATCAGAAGGCCAAGAACAGGCTGGCCGCAAAGATGCTAAAGGTCGCCGAGAAAGCGGCGCCGGGCTTGAGCCGGCACATCGAGGCCGTCGAAGTGGCCACGCCATTGACCAACATACGCTATACCGGAAATCCGGGCGGGAGCATCGTGGGATTCGACGAAAACTACCAGGGCACGGGCAGTGACCACCTGCCGCAGCGCGGCCCGGTGGAAGGGCTGTATTTCGCCGGCGCATGGGTCAATATCGGAGGCGGCTTTGAGCCCTGCATAGCTTCGGGCGCGATGGCCGCGCGCCAGGTCATAAAGGACATGGAAAAGGGCGGATGGGAGGTCTCGGATATCGATAAGGTCAGGTCGATTGTGGAGAAGCAGGCCGCCGGCGTCCATGAACTGAAGAATCCGCTGGCCGGACAGGGCAGAATAGTCGGCGCGGTCCATCCCGGGCGTCTCTCTCTGAAAGTGAATGAGATAATCGAAGAGACCGCCAGCGCCAGAACGCTGCGCATGGTCTCCGGCGACGGCAGATTGCCACTCTTCAAAGCCGGGCAATATATCAATCTTTTCGTCAAAGTCGGAAAAGTATTGACGTCCAGGCCTTACAGCATTTCTTCCGAGCCGGGCAAATCGTATCTCGACTTAACGGTACGCAGGACGGCCGGGGGATTTGTTTCAGACTATCTGCTGAAGAAAGTGAGCGTGGGAGATGAGTTCGAGTCCACCGGCCCGGCAGGTAACTTCTATCATGAGCCACTAATGGACTCAAATAACCTGGTCTTCCTGGCAGGCGGCAGCGGCATAACGTGCTTCATGTCCATCATCCGGCATGCCGTGGCTAAAAAACTGCCCCTGCAGATACATCTGCTTTACGGCAGCCGCAAGCCGGATGACATTATCTTTAAAAAAGAGCTCGACCGTCTTGCAGCCCGGAATTCTAATATCAAAGTCGATTACATTATCAGTGAGCCGCCGGCGGGCTGGAAGGGGGCTAAGGGCTTCCTCGATGCAACGGCGATATCCAGTCTGGCCGGTCCCGTAAAAGACAGGACATTCTATGTCTGCGGGCCGGCGCCCATGTATGCGCTGTGCGAACCCGCACTGATCGAGCTGGGGGTCCCGCTGCGCCGTATTCATAAGGAGGTCTATGGCCCGCTGGCCTGTGTCGCGGATGAAAAAGGCTGGCCGAGGGGGGCCGACCTGAATGCCGAATACACGGTTATCGAGGAGGGGACGGGTCGCAAAATCAAAGCCAGGGCCGGTGAGCCGCTGATGGTCGCGTTGGAGAGGGCGGGCATTGTAATACCGGCCGTGTGCAGGTCGGGGGAATGCACGGCCTGCCGAACCAGGCTGGTCTCAGGCAGGGTGTTCATGCCGGAGCGCGTGCACCGCCGGCTGAGCGACGTCAAGAGCGGTTACATCCATCCCTGCATGGCCTATCCGCTGGATGACCTGCAGATCAGGATCTTCTGAAAGATATCTTTGAAAGAGTGGCGTACAGGCGGCCGGGGCCGTATTTAACCTTATAGTCTGGCAGCTTCAAAATTGAAAAACCCGGTGGCGCTGCCGTATAACATATCGCCTATCTCCTTATCAGAAAACGAGAGACCGCAGGCAGCCCCTTTTTACCGGCGTGCGCCATCAGGTATGCAGTGGATGGATGGGAGGGGACGGGAAACGAACCCGCTACCTGATCGGCGCCCCGCATTTGCATGATAAAGGTTTAGTGGCTAAAATAATAAGGCACTAAAATAATTATTATTTTTCGGCACTGGAAATGATGAGTAAATCAAGAGAGGAACTGTTGAGGTCACTTCTTGCAGAGATGCGTGCCGTTATGAGGGGTATGCACTCCGGTCACGGATTCCGGTTCGCCGGGTTCACAGTGGGACCTCCGCAGGCCCGTATACTGTTCTATATCGCAAGCAAACCGGACGGTGTTTCCGTAAAGGATTTAGCCGAGATACTCAGTGTAACGTCGGGTGCTGTCACCCAGTTCATCGATGCGCTGGTAGAAAAGGGCCTGGTGAGACGTGAGGAGGACCAGAACGATAGACGGCTGCTGCGTATAAAACTAACTGACTATGCCGGCAGTAAATTTAATGAATTTAAGAAGGACTACTTTGCAACTGTCAGCCGGGTATTCAGTTCGCTCAGTGACGAAGAAATACTTCAGTTGACCGCGCTATTGAAGAAAGCAAACATCCCTTCGAACATAAAGGAGCCTGATAAATGAATCTCAGCCGGCAGGATGGAAACATAATTACCGTTTCAGGGTTGACGAAAAAGTTCAAGGACTTTGTGGCCGTCGATAACATCTCATTCGACGTGAAAAAGGGAGAGATTTTTGCCTTCCTGGGTCCCAACGGGGCCGGTAAGTCGACGACCATAAAAATGCTCACAACCCTGCTCAAACCAACCGGTGGAAAACTCATGATAAACGGTAATGACCCCATAAAGAACAAGGATGCGGTGCGGAAGTCTTTCGGCATTGTATTTCAGGACCCCAGCCTTGATAGTGACCTGACAGCCCTGGAGAATATGCAGTACCATGCCGTGCTGTTCAAGGTGCCTAAAGACATCCGGGAAAAACGCATAGAGGAGCTTTTACGCTTCGTGGAGCTATGGGACCGAAAAAATGAGATGGTTAAGACCTTTTCCGGGGGCATGAAACGGAGGTTGGAAGTGGCCAGAGGCCTGCTGCACCGCCCAAGGATCATGTTTTTGGATGAGCCTACCCTCGGGTTGGATCCCCAGACCCGTAACCATATATGGAGTTACTTAAAAGATATCTGTGAAAAGGAGAATATGACTGTCTTTTTCACGACCCATTACATGGCGGAGGCCGAGAAGGTCGCTGACCGGATAGCTATTATAGATCATGGCAGGATTGTGGCTACCGGCAGCTCCGCTGAGCTGGAAAATCAAACGCACACCGGTTCACTTGAGGAGGCGTTTATAGCGATCACCGGAACAACCATCAGAGAGGAACAGGCCAATGGTACCGATCGAATGAGGTCTATACAGAAAATGTGGAGGCGACGCTGATGAGCACGATGTATATACTCTGGCTCAGGCAGGTTAAAAAATATTTCCGCACACCGTCCCGTATCATAGGTTCGCTCGGGCAGCCCCTTTTGTTCTTACTGGTCTTCGGATTTGGCTTCGGATCGATCTTTGCGAAGGCCGGCCAGGGTGACTATATTCAATTCCTGGCCCCTGGAATCATCATGATGAGCGTGCTGTTTACAGCCGTTTTCTCCGGTATCGATCTTATCTGGGACAGGCAGTTCGGGTTTTTGAAGGAAACCATGGTTGCGCCGGTCCCCCGCTGGCATATTATGCTCGGCAAAACGCTGGGCGGGGCGACTGTAGCTTCATTTCAGGGAATAATCGTCTTTGTCATGTCGCTTTTCATCGGGTTCAGAATCAATGATCTGTTTATGCTGCCTGTTGCGGCCCTCTTTGTCTTCCTGGTAGCGCTGCTGTTTACCGCTCTCGGAATTGCCATCGCCTCTACGCTTGAGGACATGCAGGGGTTTCAATTGATCATGAATTTCCTGGTAATGCCCATCTTTTTCCTTTCGGGCGCTCTCTTTCCACTGCAGGGGCTGCCGCAGGCGATGGCAGTGATTACCAGGTTTGATCCGCTTACATATGGTGTAGACGGTATAAGACAGTCCTTGATCGGCGCGAGCACTTTTGGAATTGGCCTCGACCTTCTCGTGATCGTTGTGATCGCAGCGATATTACTGGGAGTGGGAAGCTATCTCTTCGAAAGGATCCAGGCGTAGGAAGGCTCCAACCCAACTATTATATCTTGGACAATTTGCTGCCTATTTATTCGTAAACCTTTTCCTCGGTTGCTTCCTCGCCAGCTATACCAGAAATGATACTAACCTTTGAGTCACAGGACACGGCCGATGGCCGCTCCATCTCTAATGGCGAACATGATGTTGCCCGGGGCTCTGGCATCGCCCAGCAGCCACACTTTTTTAGGTACGCTGGCGCTGATTTCCCGATAAAGCCGGTTGTCTGAATTGTATCCGACGGCCAGGACGACAGTATCAGCCGCAATAGTTTCCTTTCCTTGCGCAGTAATGACATCCACGCCGTTTTTCCCGATGGCAGCAACCTGCGTCCCGAGCATCACCTTGATATTCTTATAGGCGAGCATATCCTCGAGCATCTTTTTATTGGCTATGAAGAGGGCCTCTTTGCCGAGTGTCATCAGACCACTTAGAGCTTCAATCAGGGTGACCTGCCTGCCTTTTTCTTCCAGCCACAGGGCCACTTCGCAGCCGACCTGGCCGCCACCGATTATTGTAACGCGCCGGCCCGCCTCTTTTTTACCCAGCAGGAGGTCGGTAGCGGTGCACACATGCGGCAGGTCAACGCCGGGGATGGGCGGGACCTTGGGGGTTGCTCCCGTGGCCACGACGATCTCATCTGCATCCAGTTTCCCGATCTGGTCAAGCGTCAGTTCGCGTCCAGGCTTCACCTTCACGCCGGCGTCCTTCATCTCTTTTTCATACCACTTCAGCAGCCGTTTATCAGCATCCTTGAATTGCGGGACAGACCCCGCCACAACCACGCCACCAAGGCTGTTGTTTTTATCATAGATGGTAACATTATGCCCGCGGAGCGCGGCAATCCGGGCAGCCTCCATGCCTGCGACACCACCGCCGATTATGGCTATCTTCCTGGGAACCGCAACCTTCTGCAGCCCTGCATACTTTTCGTTGAATAGATCGGGATTGACCGCACATGTCATAGGCAATCCCGCAAAGTCATGGCCAATGCAGCCATTGTTGCAGCTGATACAGGGACGTATAGCTTCATCCTTCCCCATCCTGGCTTTGCCGGCCCATTGAGGGTCGGCCAGCAGCGCCCGGCCCAGTGCAACGGCATCGACCATTCCATTTTTGATGGCATCGTTGGCCAGTTGAGGCCTGGTTATCTTGCCCGGGCAGATGACGGGGATCTTGAGCTGCGCCTTCACCTTTGCCACGTCTTCCAGCCACAGTCCGTCTTTCTGATACATGGGTGAATAAAGCCAGTATATCGAGTCGTAGCTGCCGCAGGCCATCAGCAGAGCGTCGAACCCTGCCTGCTCCAGCTTTTGAGCAACTGCGATACTTTCTTCCACGTCGCGGCCGAACTCTTCGAATTTCTCGCCCGGGACAGCGCTCTGCTGTATGCCTTTCATATAGTGTTTGGCAGCCAGGCGGACGGTCACCGGAAAATCAGCTCCGCACACAGCCTTGACGCCCTTCACGATATCGGTAAATACCTTAACTCTCCCTTCGACCGAGCCGCCATATTCGTCAGTGCGGCGGTTGAAAGCGGATGTTCCGAACTGGTCACCCAGGTAGCCACCGTAGATTCCGACGAAATCCACGCCGTCGCAGCCGGTCATCAGGCAATTAAGAGCAGCCGTGACAGCGCTCTGGACGAGGCGTTCTATTTCTTCCCTGGTCAGCGCCCGGCAGGTGGTGCCCGGGTCCCACCAGTTGGGGTTTTCGGACGGGGAGATGGGCGCACTGTTTATCAGAAAGGGCGGCATGAGTCTGCCATTGCCCACTGTCATCTGGATAAACAGCCTGGTATTGTACAGATGGACCCGGTCGACCACCTTTTTCAACTGGGAGAGGAAAACTTCGGGTTGATCAAAGGGCGAGACAAAGATCGCATTTGCTTTCTCTATATTGGCATTAAGCGGGAAGGCGCCGGTATAAATCAGGCCGACTCCCCCTTTGGCGCGCTCTTCATAGTAATCGATGACCTCGTCAGTGATATTGCCGTTCTCGTCCAGCCATCCACCGACCATCATCGGGCTCATGACAATCCTGTTTATTAACTCGAGTTTACCGATTTTGAAAGGTTTAAATAATTCGGGATACTTCAACATTTATATTTCCTCCAGACTATCTACAACATCTTCGATGGCTGCGCCGGCATTTGATCCACAAAGCAACCTCCGCTAATACGCTCCAGCATGGTAACATGCAATATCGATTTTGTCAATATCGTTTATAATTTTATGGATTAGTTTAACAATTGACTAATTTCTTATTCCGTATTGCAGCGTATTTATTCGTAGACCTTTTCCTCCGCTGCTTCCTCGCTGCTGAGGGCGACGTCCGCCTCGATGTTTCTCTCGTCCACCGTCCTGGACAGCAGTTCCTTGTAAAATTCGTCCGGGTTGCTAACCGCTTTAATTCCGACACCGTCCGCCTGCGGTAGCCTGCCGTGCCGATACTGCTAAATGCGAGGTAAGGTCGAGCTTTGAATAAATGTGCATCAATTGTTACAACTAAGTACTGGCAGTGAGATATGAGTAAATAGACATATAACTACCAACATGCTATCTTTGATCTTAAGATGTAACATCAGGCAAGCTAGCAATATTGGGGGGGTGACTATGAACGCCAAATCTGTTATCTTCATGCTTTTCATTATCGTTATTAGCTCTATTTTACCCTTGACCTCTGCCTGCGGGAAGGATGTGATCCCTCCTGCTACCTCCCAGGTACTTCGTATCAACCTCGCTGGAGAACCCGCTACTATAGACCCTAACCGGGTCTCTTGGTCCCGGGAACACACCGCGGTTGTGCAGGTTTTCGAGGGCCTGCTAAGTTTTGACCATGATTTATCTTTGAAATCAACAGTAGCCAGGGAGATCCCTTCATTAGCAAATGGCAGCATTTCCACCGACCTCATGACATACACGTTTAAACTTCGACCCGACGTGACCTGGAGTGACGGCAGGAAACTCAAAGCCCAAGACTTTGAATATAGCATCAAGCGCATGCTGAGCCCTGACGTGGCTTCGGCCTATGCCTCTTTCTACTTTGACATCCTGGGAGCAGAGGCCTATAACAGCGCAGCTAATGAAGATGACGCAACTAAGACTCAGCTGAAGAATGCGGTAGGCATAAAAGCCCTGGACGATCTCACTCTCCAGATAACCCTGAAACAGCCTCGTTCCACCTTTCTTCAACTCATGGCCCTGTGGCCGACCTACCCGGTACGGGAGGATATTATTAGCCAGTACGGTAACAAATGGACCGAACCGCCACATTACATTGGCAATGGCCCATATATTCTCACCGAGTGGGTACATGATGACCATATGACTTTTAAGCCTAATCCCAACTACTGGGGAACTAAGCCAAAGCTCACCGAAATCTATATGACAATGATCACTGATGTCAATGCCGAACTGGAAGCTTACAGGAACAACAAACTTGAGATTAGCCGGGTGCCCCCGGGGATGGAGGGAGCGGTCATGGCCGACCCGGTGTTGAGTAAGGAGCTCTTGCGCTATCCGCAGTTAGCCACATGTGCGCTCGAATTTAACGTCAAAAAGCATCCCTTCGACAATGTCAATGTCCGCCAAGCCCTGGCTACCGCTGTCGATCGTGTTTCCTTAGTTGAGAAAGTCAGAGAGGGCATGGGTAAGCCTGCTCTCAGTTGGATTCCTCCGGGGATTCCGGGACACGATCCAAGCCTGGGAAGGGAGTACGAGTTCAACCCGACCAGAGCCAAGGAACTTCTCGCTGCCGCGGGCTATGCTGACCCAGGCGACTTTCCAGTGCTCACATTCCAATATCCCGATACCGCTGGCAACAGCCTGATCGCAAAGTTCCTACAGACTCAACTGAAGGATAACCTAGGCATCAGCTTGACACTCGAGCCAATGGAACCCAAATCTTTCACCCAGCTTGTCGAGCAACGGAAACATACATGGTACCTGGGGTGGTGGTTCGCCGATTATCCTGATCCGGACGATTGGCTACCTGACCTGTTCGGCACTGACGCCAGCCAGAACACCACCGGCTATAGCAATGCCAAATTCGATGCTCTAATCGAGCAGGCCAGGTCCGAATCAGACGACATCCAGCGTCTACAGTTATGGACCGAAGCTCATAAGATGGTAATGGCGGATGTGCCGATTGTACCTGTGTTCTATTCGGAGCAGCTGGCTCTGGTTAAACCTACAGTCAAGGGGCTCAAAACCACAGCCATGGATGCTGAGATTCCCGGGGAAATGTTGCTTTTCCGGCAAGTCTACCTCGAAAAATAGCAGGAAAACGTTGTTTCTTCTCTCAAACCCGGGGCTATCATTTATCTTGAGACAAATTTCAGATTCACTGGTGGAGCTTACTGGACGGAAAGAAGAACTTTTGTCCTGTCTTTCCGCCTCATCGCGTGATCTATCGTCTGCTACAACTATAGCAGTCCTGCCTTTTCCAGGCCGGTTCAATCTAAGTGAATACCACAGGGTCCCTACTCAACCGGTTGTACCGCCGGGGATGCCCACTCCTTGTCTACCACAATATCCTTTGGCCAGTATAACCTTAGTGTCAGAGAGAAGTTTCCACTGGCAGGAGCCGGCAACCAGTTGGGTGTAGCCGGATCCGGCGCATCGCGCTGTATATAAATATCCAGTGAGCCATCGGAATTTTTAATCAGTGGGGGATTGCTTAACGATCCCAGGCTGTATCTATTGATGGGATTATCGGCGAATGCCATTTTGTCGTTATACATCGACAGCGACCAGAAGCCGTTTATCGGTGGTATTTCGTCCTTATCGAAATGAAGCACATATTTCTTATCGCTGGAGTATCTCTGTCCGTCGCCATCCGTGAATGATGACTCGTAGAAAGCATCGGCATCCAGGTTGGCGCCCAACCCCTGATAATCTACAGACGCTCTGAACATGTAGTCCGTCCCATAGTCGCCGGTGCCATATACCATTTGCCAGTCGTTCTTCATATCACCCAGTTTGGCCTGAGGAATATCTTTAAGAGCCGATTGATAGCCGGCCTGGATTGCCGATTTAACATCATCGTTCAGCCCTGCATAATAAGCCTGGTAATCTGCGCCCGGCTTGATGCCTGCTTCGACCATTCTTGTCAGGATTGGCGCGTCGGCTTCATAGGGTGGATTTTCCACCATCAGCCGGCAGACATTGTTAAAATAGGCTGAGGCATCCATAGCCAGCAACTGGTCCAGAGGAGATATCTTGCGATTGACATTAGGATCAACCGGAACATTGGCCGGCGGCTCATAACCGGTACCCCATTTGGAAAACGGCGTCAGCTTCAGTTGGTCCTGAATCTTGTGGACGTTATCGTAGTCTGCAGAACCGTTGCAGGCAATGCGTCCGATTATCCAGACCCATCTGCCCGGAGACTTGATTTCTGTGACGCCCTCAGGCAACTCACCGCTCCACTTCGGGCCGGTGATAGCAAAATTGCCGGCGCCGGTACCTGTAGTGCGAGAACCCGGCGACTCAAAAACATCCGTCCAGTAATTCATCAGGGGCAGCATATAATAGCGGCCCTCAGTGTCTGGCACCGATAGTATAAAAGGCTCGTCAGCGGTGTCCACCCAGGCTGCTGAATAGAGCGTATCTGCGTTAGGTCTGACTACGGCGGTAAATGTGGCATCAGGGAATTCTTTCTTATTACCAAATTGATTTACCGGCGCCCCTTCCTCCATGGGTCCAGGCACTGCTGTGAAGACCTGCCGTGTCAAATCCATTATAACCAGTGGGAATCCATATATTGCAGCATCATAGGCTATCTGCTGAGCGTCCTGCGGGCTGATGGTCTGCTGCGTTGGTTGGGTTGATTGCTCACCGGGAGCACATCCCACAGCAATAAGACTGGCTATAACAAGTAACGCAGTAAGAATCAGAAATTTATGCAGATGTACATTTTTCATATGAAGCTACTCCTTATATATCATGAATACTTAGATATTACAGTTCCTCTATTCAACCTGTTGTATTGCAGGAGGCGCCCAGGATTTATCCACCACCGATTCTTTCGGCCAGTACAGCCGCAATGTCAGTGAAAAGTTGCCACTGGCAGGCGCCGGCAGCCAGTTGGGTGTTCCGGCTGGGTCGGGGGAATCGCGCTGTATATAAATGTCGATCGAGCCGTCGGCATTTGTTGTCAGCGGCGGGTTGCTCATTGAGCCCAGGTTGTATCTATTGATCGGATTTGCTGCGAATAGTATTTTGTCGTTATACATAGAAAGCGACCAGAAACCGTTTACCGGTGGTATCACGTCCTTATCGAAATGGAGCACATATTTCTTATCGCTGGATAACCATTCCCCGTCGATATTTCTGTATAACGACGGATAGAAGGCATCATCATCCAGATTAGCGCCCAGCCCCTGGTAATCTATAATCGCTCTGAGCATATAGTCCGTACCGTAATCACCGGCGCCGTATACCATCCGCCACCCGTTCTTTTCATCGCCCGGGCTTGCCATAGGAATCTTGGCGAGAGCAGATTGATAGCCGGTTTGGATTGCCGACTTAATATCATCGTCCAGCCCTGCAAAATAAGCCTGGTAATCTGCACCCGGCTTGATGCCTATCCCGGCTGCTTCGTCCAGAAACGGGGCATCTGCTGCGTAAGGAGGGTTTTCCACCATCACCTGGCAGAAATATTCGATATAGGTTGGGGCATCCATAGCCAGTAACTGGTCCAGAGGAGAGACCTTGCGATTGACATTGGGATCAACCGGGACATTGGCCGGCGGCGTATAATCGGTGCCCCAGGCGGAAAGCGGCGTCAGCTTCAGCTGGTCCTGAATTTTCCAGACATTCTCGTAGTCTGAAGAGCCGCTGCAGGCGAAACGTCCGATTATCCACGCCCACCTGGTCGGAGACTTCATCTCTGTGACGCCCTCAGGCAACTGACCACTCCACCCGGGGCCGGTGATGGCAAAATTGCCGGCGCCGGTACCCGTAGTACGAGAGCCTACCGAAGAAAAAACATCGGTCCAGTAATCCTGCAGGGACATCATATAGTAGCGACCATTTGAATCCGGCACTGACAGGATAACAGGCTCTTTAGCAGTGTCAATCCAGGCTGTCGAATAAAGCGTGTCTGCATTGGGCCTGACTACGGTAGTAAATGTCGCATCAGGGAATGCTTTCTTATTGCTGAACTGGCCTACCGGCGCCCCATTCTCCGTGGGTGCGGGTACTGCCGTGAAGGCCTGCCGTGTCAGGTCCATTATGACCAGGGGAAATCCGTATACAGTGGCATCATAGGCTATTTGTTGTGCGTCCTGAGGATCGATGGATTGCTGTACAGGTTTTACCTCAGGAGTACACCCCGCAAATACGGTGCTCACTGTGACAAATAATACGGCGAGAATCAGAAACTTATGCAGATACGAGTTTTTCATATAGCGTTGCTCCTTTACACCATTAATTTGATATTCGATCAATGGTCAACATTGCCTCAACCAAACCGGAACGCCTTTTAAAGATTATAAATAAATTGCCTGTTGATGTGAAGGTCGTGGGCCAACGTGTACAGTCAACAGAACCTTTGTAATAAAATTTCTCTTAGTATAACAAAATGCGGCTACTTCCTGAAGCTGGAGGGGGCGTTGATAACCGGACAGTTAAGGCATAGTATGCTGACCAGGGGCAATAAGTGATGATAATTGCCTGATTGAGAAATTGATGTGGGGAACCGGATTAATACATCAAACCAAAGGAGAGTTTCATGCGAAACCAAAAGGTGTTTTCCGAATATACGCCCTTATGAGGACGTAGCTGTGGCCACTTTCAAGCTTTTTAATGGCGCGGTCTTTCTCTATGATAAGAATGTCGTCCGCACAGGATGGCCTTATGGTATTGAGCGTGGATATGTATACGGAGAAAAGGGAAAGATCGATTTCAAAGCCAGCCATGCTTACCAAAAACGTCGAATGAAAGTTGGGATATACCGTCTTTCTAATATACTCCATAATCTTTATTCTCCTGCCTTGTCACCTTATGGCAGGGAAAATACAATGTTTTACCGGCAAATGAAATTCTTTATCGATAAAGTTCGGGAGGAGAATACACTGAAAAATAGTATCAGCGGCACTTGGGGCGCTACACCGGAAGACTCATACCTTACTTTCGCCTGGACACTTGCATCGTATAAGTCTGCCAGGGATGGGATAAAGATTACGCGCAATAACCTATTCAGCGAGATAGAGACTTTTCAGACCGACCATCCTCATGATTGGTAGCAGACTCTCTCCCAATTGAGCTGCAGCCCGGGGTAAAGCGAGAGGCGAAGAGGCTGCAGCTACCTCAACCCCCTCAAATTCTGATCCTTCAATTGCTGCCTTTTGGCAGAGATTAATCAAGGTTCGTCTATGAATAACCCCTCCCAAAATACGGACTAACTACTTAGAGTCCTTGAGTCCTTCGGCGAATCGTTTGACCTCCCTGATGTAAATATTAGGTTTTTCCAAAGGAATGAAATGCCCACAGTCCATATGAACATATTCGAAGCCACCCTGGACCAGCGATCGGATACGCTGGACATCGTTGTCGTCCAAAGCGCCCACTAACTCTTTTTTTTCATCTAAGAACCAGGGCGCATGGAAGAACAGCATTGGAACCTTGATCTTACTTAACATCGTAGCATGATCGAGATCCTTGCCCATGGTCCCCTCCACGAAGGCCTTCGAAAAATCCGGGTCGTACACTGACATACCTTTAATTAATAGCCGTACTTGCGGTGGCAATCCGGGTATATTTACAGGCTGGCCGGGACGGAGCCATTGGTTAAAAGCTATTATTTTGGAGACGGCAACGGATACTCCTTTCGGTATTTTAAAAACTTCTTTGCCCGGCTCAACAGGAACTTCAACTTCTGCGAAGAAGCGCGGGAGCCCACCACCACCAGGGGTCCCTATTTTAGTAACACAGTCGCTAAAGGTATGAAAAACGTTTGTACCCTTGATATGTTCCCAATCGCAACGGAATAATGGCGGATCTTCCTCAACTACTGCTTTGACCCATTCGGGCGCATATGCAGCCAACCAGGCAGCTAATACTCCTCCCGACGAGTTACCTGTAACGATAACAGGCTTTTTTACCACCTGGCTTAAAAAAAGAGTCATATCATGGCCAAGAGCGTTAAAAGTATACTTTCCCGGAGTTTGCGTGGAACTGCCATGACCACGCAAAGTTACAGAGAATACCTGGAAATGACGCGAGAGCTCAGGCATGACCAACTCATATTCCTCCCATGTCATCCACTGTGCCGGACAAAAGACAATCGGCGGACCATTAACCGGGCCGGCAACATAGTTTAATTTAACTTCGCCAGTGTCAAAATACTTCTCTTCGATTCCTGCTTTTTTAAGTGCGCTGTTCAATTACGTAACCTCCTTCCACTAACAGAATTTTCCTTTCTGCATCCTGCATTTATTTTTCTGATAGGACGGAGTCACTAATTTTCGCACTGTCGGAGTGATAGTATTTTGAAAGAATGAAATAGGCGATTGCGCAGAGCAATATGGCTGGTGGTACACAAAAAAGGGCCGCTTGCAGGCCGCTGGCATCGCCCCCCAGCTTATCAGACATCATGCCCACGAAAGCTGGGCCTGTAGCTGAGCCAACTATAAAGGTTATAAACGTGCCAATACCAAAGGCCGTCGTCCTGAGAGGAGCAGGAGTCACATCAGTCCTGATCGTCAAAGAAACCGGCAGCAGCATGTTACCAAAGAAGAGCTGTACCACAGCTAATACGATGAACCAGACTACCGGGTAGCTAAGTGCGGCAACCATCGCCACAGAAAAAATCCCGTACAGAATTGCTGTTGTACTAATAAAAAACGGCCTGCCGTTTTTACTGCGTTTCTGCCATCTATCGGCGATAACGCCACCAAGCGGAGCTGCCACTATTGCAACCAGGCCCACCAGGCCGTATATCAGACCGGCCGTGGCTGGAGTCATTTTGTAAATACGCATTAGCATGGCGGGCATCCAGGAAAGGAAGGCCAGCATAACAAAGAACATGAAACACTGACCGATGATATCGATATAGAATGACTTGATTTTAAACAGGCTGCCCCAGGACTTGAAGTATGCTTTACTGAAAAATGCTTCGCCCTCTTTTTTGATTGTCTTATAATCGGGCAGGAAGAAGGCGATTATTCCCAGTATTACGCCCGGTATGGCAAAGATGAGAAATGGGCTGCGCCAGTCCTGCGTTTGAGTAATTATAATGCCACCCGCTATCAGCCCCAGCGCCGTACCAATCTGCACAGCGGATGTGAATATACCGATTATCCGTGATCGTATCTCCTTACGGAAAGAGAGAGACAACCAACCAACGCCCCCGGTAACATAACCGGCTTCGCCGACACCTACTGTAAACCTTGCAATGGCCATCTGGATAAAGCTGGTGCACAGGCCTGTTGCGTAGGTGGCGATGCTCCATATTATGCCCATAATTGCTATGCTCTTGCGGCGACTCCACCTTTCAACCAGCATGGAGGCCGGAATTGTCAACAAGGCAACACCAAGAAGGAACACGGACTGCAATATACCCGCCTGTGTATCCGTTAAACTCAGGGCCTTTTTTATTGGTTCAAGTGCCACCGAAAATATGGCGCGATCGGCGTAATTCATTGCATAGAGGAGGAACAACATTATGAGTATGAATACACTGCCCGCTCCTCCAACTTTATATTCTTTATTATCTTTTGATGCTTCCATTCTCAACTCCTTCAAACACTAGTATTTCAGTTACCTGTTGTTAAAAGGCCGGCATCAATATCTGATCATGATTAATTCCTCCTTTATCGCGTATACTATTAATGTCCATCCCAAAAACATTAAGGCGGAGGAAATTTCCTGGATCAGATCTTTCCCTCAGCTTTTAACATTGCCGTTACCTTTTCCCGCAGGCTCTTCTTTTCATATTTGCCGATTTTTGTTATGGGCAATTCGTCAATAAACTCTATACGCTCCGGTTGTTTGAATTCGGCAACCTGCACTTCTTTACTAAGAAAAGCCCTCAGTTCGCCCAGGTCAAATGTCTGGCCCTGTTGCGGTACTATGAATGCACATACCCTTTCGCCCATTGCCTGGTCGGGCATACCGACCACAGCTACATCCTTAACCTTGGGGAACTTGAGAATGTAGGCCTCAACTTCTTCAGCATTGATTTTCTCGGCCCCACGGTCGATGCAGTCCTTGATACGGCCGGTCCAGGTAATGTGCCTATCACTATCCATCCGTACAAGGTCCCCTGTCTTGTAAAAACCGTCAGGCGTGAAAGCTTCTTTGTTGCGCTCAGGCGATTTGTAATATCCACGTATCGTGTATGGCCCGCGGCATTGCATTTCGCCAACCTGCCCGAAGGCCACTTCTTCGTTTGTCTCAAAATCCACGACTCGACACTCGTCCGCTGCGGAAACAGGGCTGCCGCTGGTGTTATGCCTTATATCGGGCGGATCAGTCCACCTGGTCCAGCATATCAATCCCTCTGACATGCCATAGGTCTGGATACCGTCGCAATGAAAGATCTCCATAAATTTCTTCGTTGCAGCATCTCCGGGCATCCATATCCCCATAACTCTATGTAAAGAAGTGAGGTCATACTTACTCAGTGCCTCGTCAGGCAGCTCAATCAAACGGTGTATAAACACAGGAACCACTCCCATAGTATCGGCTTTGTTCATCGATACGCCCTCTAAAAGGCCTTCCGGTGATATTGAAGGAGGCAATACCAGGCATCCTCCCCTGCTGTGAAGTGGCAACATTAGACAGACCAGTGTGACATTATGGACCAATGGAGTCGATGCCATTATGCGGGACTTCTCGTTGTAATCCAGCGCTGAAGCAACACATTTCGCATTGTAAAGATAGTCGTTATGGGTTCGCGGAATGATTTTGGGTACCCCAGTGGTGCCACCCGAGAGCTGGAACAAGGCGGGTTCCATCGGGTCGGGTCGGTATTTGGCCAACTTCCTTTTGGCGGCAGTATTGTCTACTTCCGTACCTAAATACCGGTTAATTGAATTGACTTTTGGATTGGAGGTATTGCCTACAGCAAGAATTAGTTTCATCGCCGGCGTCTCGCCCCGTATCTTTTCTGCAAACTCTTCATAGTTGAAGTCTCTGACTGTACCTGCCGGTATTATGTGTACGCGGGCTTTACTTTCATCAGCGATATACTTGATTTCCGACCACCGGTGCGTAGGCAATGAACTGATGGGAATTGCTCCGATTTTCATACATGCATAATAAATATAGACAAGTTCCGGTACATTGAAAAGTTGCAGTATTACCCTGTCGTAGGTCTGGACGCCCAGTTCTATCATTTGGAGAGCTATGCGAGTTGCAAACGCATCCATCTGACGATAAGTGATTTCCTTTCCCTGGTAAGCCAAGGCCGGCCTGTCTCCATATTTTTCGACCCAGCTTTCAAAAGCGTCGCCTAAAGTAATGCCCTCCCAATAACCTTTCACTTTATACTTCTTTACAAATTCTGCTGGCCATGGAACACAACCTTCTAGCATATTTTTCATCTCCTCATGATCAAATATTCCTGTATATGTTCAGTAACGAGTCATTCTTTCCTATTTAGCAGACACAATCACCAAATCACGAACAGGCCCTATTTCAGATAGTTCCAGCCTTTTTCATCTCTTCGATTTCTTTCATGCCATAGCCCAGCTCCTCCCCATATATCTCCAGGTTGTGTTCACCGATGAGAGGGGCACGGCGCGATATACGCCATGGAGTTTCAGACAAACTGTAAGGGGCTCCGGGATAAGTGAAGCCCTGATTAAGCTCGGGATGACTGACATCGACAAAATACTTACGCTCTTTCAATCCTATGTCTTCTACAACATTTCTTACATTATTAACCGGCATTAGTCTCACACCACGGGTCTGGGCGCCTACAAATAGTTCTTCCATCGTATGTGTATTTAGGAACACCTGCCAGACCTCTTCAATATGAGCTATTTCCTTTGGATAATCTTTGAGGCTCTTGGGATGTCCTTGACTCACGTTCCGCTTGGATCCCATGCCAGGTGGCGCCGCTCCCATCATCGCTGCTATCACCTCAGCATATTTTTCTTCCCTCAAATCGGCGGCCATCCCCTCACTCTCCATCCACTCCAGCATCTGTTCCGCCCCACCGCCACCCAAGGCGCTGCAGACCACCCTGCCGTCCTTGCAATCGAACATATCCCTTTGCATCCTGTAATATTCAAGCCCTGATCTCCGTCGATTTCTCCCGGAAACCCAATAAGTGAACGGAACCATTTCAGACATTCTCAAATTGGTCCCGTGCATTGGGATATCAACATCCTGACCGACTCCAGTCAAATCACGATGATAAAGCGCAATTAGCGCACCGATCGCCGCATTCGCAGAAACCATATGATAAGCCTGCGAAGCGCCCAACGACGTTGGCGGATCCTCGGGGAAACCGGTAGTGTAGAGAATTCCGCTCATAGCCTGCCCGATCAGGTCCGAGGACTTGAAACTGCTGTACGGGCCCGTCTGCCCGAACCCTGTAATGGAAACATGTATGAGCCCCGGATTAATCGCTCTTATCATCTCGTGGCTAATTCCCAATGAATCGAGGTATCCAGGTTGAAAGGTTTCAACCAATACATCGGCGGTTTTAACCAGCTTCTTAAATATTTCCTGCCCGGAAGGGATGGTCAGATTGAGAGTAATGCCACGTTTACTGGTGTTAAAATGCCAGTAATACAGCGACGTCTCGGGATTCGTTTCATCATGGTAGAAGGGGGCAAGCTGACGCATGGGGTCGCCATCCGGCGGTTCAATCCGTATGACGTCGGCTCCCAGGTCAGCGAGAAGTTTGGTGCAATATACGCCGCTCTGGTCAGCCAGGTCGAGCACCCTTATGTCTTCAAGAGCAGTATTCACCTTGTGTTTCATTTTCCGTTTATCACCTTCGGAATATTTTGACGGCCCACCGGCCGCTGTTTAAATCTATATAAATACTTCTTCTACATAGCACCGGGCTATTTCATCCTCGGACATGCCCAGAAGTTCGCCATAGACGTAACCGTTATGTTGTCCCATATCGGGCGCTGCATGGCGAACCCGGCATGGAGTGTCCGCAAATCCAAACATGGTGTTTTCGCAATAGGCTCTGCCGTCCCCGTATGGAAGCTCAATGTAATATTCGTGGCTCCGGTAATTTTCATCTCGTGTGACCAGGTCTTCCCCCGTTTCAACTACCCCTGCCGGGACACCATGACTTTGAAGGCTATCCATGACCTCCCATCGTGATCTATTTATGGTCCAGTTTTCTACCAACCTGTCCAGTTCATCCTCGTTTTCTTTTCTCTTCGACAATGTAGTAAATCTAATATCCGTTGCTAACGACGGATTCCCAATGGCTTCGCACAAGGCTTTCCATTCTGTCTCAGTGGATACGCAAATTGCGCACCAGCTGTCTTCGCCCGAGCACCTGTAAACTCCGTGTGGAGAAGCGTGCGGAATCCGGTTGCCCCGGGGTTTGCGCACCCGTCCGTTCACCGTATAGTCGAGGACGGTTGTCTCCATCCACCCGAGCGAACTCTCGAACTGTGCCAGTTCTATGTATTGCCCTTTCCCCGTCTTTTTCCTGTGATGCAGCGCTGCGAGGACCGCAATGGTGGCGTGAGTAGGATTGGGCCCCATGTCCGGAAGTGCTATATTCAGCCCGGGCCTGCGGTTCGGCATGCCGGATATTGAATTCAAACCAATGGCCGATTGAATACCTGTGCCATAGCCCGCGAACGTCCGGCGGGGCCCGGTGTTACCAAACACCGACATTTCGAGCATGATGATTTCAGGTTTAACTTTAACCAGGTCTTTATATCCCAGTCCTATCCTGTCCATATAGCCGGCGGTGAAGTTGTTTGTCACGATATCGCTGATGGCGATCAGTCTTTTGGCTATCTCAATTCCCTTCGGAAGGGACAAATTTAGGGTAATGCCCAGCTTGTCGCAATTGAAATTGACGAAATATGCGCCCCGTTGCACTTTGCCGCCGGCTGTGATTTCAGGACCGCCGGGCACGCTCCGGGACCAGTCCAGCCTTTTTGCGCTCTCAACCCTGATAACTTCGGCGCCGTAATTGGCGAAGAACCTGCCCACCCAGGGCCCGGCCTGGACCCAGGCGAAATCTGCAACGCGTATACCTTCGAGCGGCATCCTCTGTTCTGTCATACTTGTACGAAGTCCCTCTTTCTTAGATTTCAGTAGCTTTGTGCCGGTTGTAGCCGTATTTCTCAAACGGACCGTCCCTAAACTCCAACGCCGCTTTCATACCCTGTTCCTTCATGATGCGATAGAACTCTTTCTCGCGTTCCTCTCCAACGCAGTGCTGAAGGATATTAGTCTCCTCGCCATGCCAGAGCATGTCACGCGCCCCCATCCTGTTCATACCAAACTTCAGAGAAGACTTTATGAGCTTGAGCGTTTCAAGAGGCATAAGGGACATTATTTCTGCAAAGCGCATAGCCTGTGCCTCGATCTCTTCATCCGGCACTACCTTGTTGATTGCGCCCAACCGGTGCAATTCCTTTGCACCAACGTTCCATCCGGTGCAGGCTAACTCAAAGGCCTTGTGGTAGCCTATCCACAATTGCAGGTCGCCGCCGCCGGCTCCTGACACGCGGGGTATCTCAAATCCCAGAAAGGCGTTTTCACCCATGATTATTACGTCATGCAGCATGACGAACTGGGCGCCCGATGCCAGTGCGGCACCCTGAACACCAACAACGGTCGGTTTGGAAATATCCCAAACCTGATAAACCCATCTGCGCGGGTCACAGATTGAGCGCCACCTTGCCTCATTCCATTGATTGTCCTGCCCCTTTTCCCAAGTCTGTTTCTTGCCGAGATTGGATATGTCATGCCCGGCAGCAAAGTGCTTGCCATTTGACAGACTCACAGCAACCTTTGCTTCGCGATTACTCTCAAAATCACTGATGGCATGCAGGTACTCTTCCTGGAATAAGGCGCCCATAACGTTGTTTCGTTCGGGTTCATTATGAATTATCTTCGTAATGACGCCGGGTTCATAAATAATAGTTTTGAAGTCGCCCATTATCAGTTCTCCCTTAGGTGGCCCCGCCGTTATTATTGGCGGGACCGCTCAATTGTTAATCCCCGGTCAGCAGAGGGCTGCTCTATTTAGGGACAAAGCTTTCGCCAGGTTTCCAGCGCTTTAGTGTTTCGGGAATTCCGCCTTTCATAGGCTTGGGCCAATAGGCCGGATTGTATTGCTCCTTGCCGTAATTCGGGTTCTGCGTGCATCTTGCGCTGCCCTGCGCGCCGCTGATTGCCATTGCTGTGCAGAAATTGTCCTTGGTGCACCTGACTATTTCCTTCTCACGCCCTTCCTTGACTTTGTTGGGCCATTCGGGGTCGGCAATAGCGCCGCGGCCAAGGGCCACAATATCTATGGATTTCTCCTTTACCAGTTTTTCGGCAAGCGCAGGTGTGTGTATGCCCGTCATGATGACCGGTATCTTTATAGCCTTCTTGAGGGTTTTTCCATGTGCCTCTATCAAGTCGTCGTTATCCCGTTTCGTGGGGAAGAAATGCTCGTTGTCGTCATAGCCTGAGCCGTTCGAGAGGCTTATGGCATCGGCGCCTTCTTCTTCACACCAGATACATACCTGCTGGATATCATCGGCGCTCAGACCGCCTTCCTGATACTCGCGTCCACTGAGTCTTACTACAATGGGGACAGTCGGCATGCGCTTTCTGCATCCGGCCAGCAGTTCAAGCAGGAACCTTGCGCGGTTGTGCAGTGAACCGCCGTATTCATCCTTGCGCTGATTGGTGCGCGGTGAGAGAAATTCGTGCAGCAGGTAACCGTGAGGTGAATGTAACTCAATGCCATCGAATCCATAGAGGACCGCCATAGCGGATGAGCGTACGAAGTTGAACTCCTCTTTCTTTATCTCATCTATGGTCATTTCGCGGGGAACTCCGCGAGTCAGGTGGGCCGTAAAATCACTTACCCAGTATTTGATCCATGCTTTTGACTGATTGCTGAAGCCTTCTTCTACTTCTTCCCGCTTAAACGGTACCGGCGAGGGCGCTCTTACATTGTTCAGTCCTGTCTGCCTGCCAAACCCCGGGCTCATCTGTGCGAACATCTTGACGCCCGTGCCCTGGGAATGTACCCCTTCAACAAAATCCGTGTAATATGCGGCGTTGAATGCGGTAGGATAAATGTACGGGACGAATGGGTACTCCATGTGGGCTTCCTTGCTGGTAAGGATTGAACCTGTGGTCATCAACCCGAAACCACCCTGCGCCCTGGCGTTGAAGAAACTCATATACTGGAGAGTGGGATGTCCTTCTCTGTCTCCCTGTTGGTTCATGGGGGCAACTGCAACCCGGTTTTTTATCTCGACCGTCCCGATTTTGATAGGCTCAAAAAGACACTCGTACATGTTTGAACTCCTTAAGTTTGTTGTTATTTACTTGCCGGCGTTCGGCGGCGTGATCTTCATCATTTTGGCCAGGTTCAGGCCTGCCCATTTTGCACGGTCCTCTTCACTCAGCGGCTTGTAACCATAGTCTTTCTGTACCGATTCGCTGATCTGGAATTTTTTCAACCATTCGGTGGCCGTATTGTTTGCTCCGGTATCGGTACCCCAGATTATTTTGTCTATCCCGGCACAAGCGATAGCTTCTCCCAAAAATATCTGTGCCCTTCTGCTGATACCGTGCCCGAACAAAGGCAGCAGGCTTGTGCCTATATACAGGTTCTGGTATTTCATAGCGCACATATTAAGCGCATCGGTGAACGGGTAACCCATGTGGTAGGCCAGTATTGGTATCTCCGGAAAATTTTCACAAACATCCTCAAGCAGCCAGGGGAAACAGGTAGAAGAGCGGCCGGGGACGCAATAAGAAAATCCTGTATGAACTAAAAGAGGTATCCCTAACTCACGTATCTTTTCATAATACGGCCACAGCCTTTCATCATTGATCGGCAGATCGTCGACGGGATAGAGTTTGACTGCCTTAAAATTCATCTCTTTAACGAGGTATTCCAGTTCCCAGAGGGCGTTCTTTATCCCCCTTACGGCTATAGGCCCAACATTACATACACCTATCAAGCGCTCCGGGTATTTCTTTATCTCCGCTGCCAGCCATCCATTTGTAGACATCATTCGAACGCCCATCGACATAGGGAGAAACGACTCCGGTAGAACGCAGGCCATTTGAACACCGGCAGCGTCCATCTTTTCAATTAGCGCATCTCCGGACTCGCCGGGCGCGTATCCAACGCGTCTTTTCTGGTCCCGGGCAAACTCCTTCAAATCAGCCTCTGTCACGTTTTCCCGCAGACCGTGCAGCACAAGAGGAAAAAGATTTCTCATATTCCTGAGCGCCCATTGATTCATCTTGTAGAAAGGGAAATAATTGATATCGTCGGCAAGCGGCATTATGTGACATTCGCAATCAAAAATAAACATCTTCGTGGCCTCCTTTTATGAGCCTTTACACATTCTTAACCAATGTTAGCGAAAATCAACATCTACTCGCCAATTTGTAACAAGTCGATTATCACCCGTTATCGCCATAGGTTGGTCTGATATTGCTTCGCCATATCGGGAGCAGGTCAATTCACCCCGGCTGCGATCAGTAACAACGCCTCCCCCTACGATGATTTTAACTGTCCTGCGCAAGCCCCGCTAACTCAAATGCCTATACTGTTCCTTTCATGCTTATTCCGGTGTATTTCGCGGCTATTACCGGAGTAAGCGGGAAAAAGGGTACCCTGTCAGGTACTTTCAATTGAATCGCATCGTTTATCCTCTTTTCCCTTTCCGAGTACAACACATCCGGTGTCTTGTCCATTAATTACCTACCAATCAACTCCCTGATTTTTTATCGTCTGCAGGTTGCAGCCAGTTCAGGATCAATTAGGTGCAGTTAAGGTGATGTGAATAATGTACTACCCTTAAGGAAACCTGTCAGTCCCATGCACGACTTCCTGGAAGTAACAGGCGACACTCGCTGAATGTGTTATCCGATACAATATTAGGTGACACAATTCGCGGGTGGAAAGGTTCTACAGGAAAATGGAGCCCTGTGACTATATGTTTTCAAACAGTGATTTGGACCTGGCTATGGAAATATCCATATTTCGCCGGTGAATCTCAATTACCCCGTCCTTTCTCATTCTATTAAGTATACGATTGGCCGTCGGGCGGGTTGTATTAGCCATCGTGGCAATGTCAGCGTGCGTGATCCCAAAAATACTTACCCATCCGTTACGCACGGGCTTCCCAATTCCTCTGATAAGCACGCCAAGCACGCGCAGAATTCTTGTTTCAACATCGTGTTTTAAAGGATTGGATGTCATGGTGCTCATGTTATAGATCATACTGCAGATCGAATTTACGATAATAGACCGCGCTGAACGAACTTCCATAAGTTCCCATACGGCTTCACGCTTGACCCTGCAATAGGTGACAGCCGTTAGGGCTCGAGCCTCGGCGAGATGAACTGTAGAATAGCTGTCATACATATTGACGAAACCCGCAACTCCTATGAATTGATTGGGCAAAATCAAAGCACTCAGAATCTCGTGTCCATCTTTAGTAGTATTGATTACGCCCACAACGCCTTCGTGCAAATGGTCGATAAAAGTCACATACTGATCCCGTGAGAATATGGTCCTTCCTTTAGGCGCCTTAACCAGCACAGTGTCATTCGGACAGAGTTGTTGAAATATGCATGGCTTTCCCTGAAGCGAATCGCTTATTATGTGGTTGTTTTTCCCATCTATCGCCACTGGCTTGCCGCTCCGCCACTTAAATATTTGGCCCTCAATAGGTAGTTGGAATATTGTTAAATATTCCGTCGATCGAGACCACTCTAACATAAATTCCAGAATCAGCGCAATCAGGTCCTTTCTGAGGTAGACAGCATGTTGGGTAGCGCATCAAATTGATGCGCTACCCAACATCTTGGAAATATTGTTATCTCCCTTTTATTCTCCTCTTTGGCTCCATGCCCATAAGGCGTGCCAGATTAAGACCAAATATTTTTCGTCGCATTTCATCAGTGATAGCAGGATAACCATAGTCCTTTTGCATATCCTCCGGAATCTGGAATTCATTCAGGCCTTTAACAGCCAAACCCATCTGAGAGGAGAACCCAGCGTAGTCAGTGCCCCATATGATCCTGTCCGTACCGACCCAACGCAACGCTTCACCAATTATCCTGGCGAATTTCCGTGGCTGTGACTTGGCCCAGGGGATCAATAGGGACAGACAGGGATATACATTCGGGTGTCCCATGGCTACCATGTTTAGGTCGTCACAATAAGGATAACCCATATGGAAGGCGACAATTTTTAAATTAGGGAAATCACGCGCCACATCATCAAGCTGGATCGGCAGAGCATATTTACTCTTTCCAGGCGGTACCCAGCAAAAACCGGTGTGGATATCGAGCACAATTCCGAGTTCCTCTGCTTTCTTATAAAATGGCCAGAGATCAGGATCGTTAATATAAGTGTCCTCGGGGGGATAATACTTAAATATTTTGGCGCCTTTTTCCTTTACCCAGTACTCCAGGTCCCAAATAGCGTGCTTAACTCCCCGTTGTTTTACTGGCGATATATTTGGCTCATACACGAACCTGTCCGGATTTGATTCCACAATCTTGCCCATATCGCCATTGGAAACCCATCGGCTGCTATAACCTGTCGTATCCATCATTGATTCAGGTAGCAGGCAGGCAACGTCCACACCATACTTGTCCATTGAACGTAGTAAGCTGGATGGATCAGCGTTTTTCTGCATTTCCCAGGGTTCGATTTCCGCCAAATCGGCCAGCGGAAGTCCCATGATAAGGGGAGAGGTAATATTTTCGATTGCCTTCCACCACATTTTAACGCCGGGATAATAGTTTATCGGCTCCATATCCCCAACGAGATGGGCCTCTGGGTCAATTTTAAAGTAATCGTCCTGTTTTGACTGTGCTTTTGCCATAATAAACCTCCTATTCATTCAACAATTAATTAATGCCTACGTTGTCATCAAACCAGAAGTGAATCAGGATACGTCAATCTCCGGGACTAAGCAGGACGAAAGAGAGGCAAGCTTATATTATCCGTGCAATCCCGGAAAGTGACTTCAAGATCCATCCCTGGCTTCAGGTCCTCGGGCTTGCAGTCCACTATGTTACTCATCATGGTTACCCCTTCTGCCAAATCGATCAACGCAAGAACATAAGGGAGATCGGGAGCGAACACCGGTTCGACGCCGGCCATGGTAACCGTAAATGCATTTAATTTGGCTTTACCGCTGACTTCTTGCCAACCAAGATCTAACGACCAGCATTCAGGGCAGGCTTTTCGCGGATAGAAAATCAGCTTGCCACAGTTATTGCACCGCTGCATGGAAAGCTTATGCAGCTTTGTGCTTTCCCAAAATTTCTTGCTCCATGGTGTCATTTCCGGTAATGGTTTGGTATATGCAGTCATTTCAGATTCCTCCCAAAGATCTCAATAATCTGGTTCATGCCTGATCCGCCCGAACAATTCATTAGCACGTGTTTGCAGTTCTTGACCTGTCGTTCTCCTGCCTTGCCCATTAGCTGCCGGGCAGTTTCTACCAGGTAGGCAAAACCCACGCCTGAACCAGTGTGTCCTCTAGAGAGTGCGTCGCCAATAGTGCTGCACGGAAGCTTGCCACCGGGCCAGGTGTTGCCTTCCTCAATGAATTTCATGGCTTCTTTGCCGTTCTTACACACGTCCAATGCAACAAGCAGGTATGGCATAGTAATCGGATAAGCACAGTACAATTCCAAAATGTCCATATCTTTAACTGTGAGACCAGCTTCTCTGAATGCGTCTTGAGCAGCTCCCTTGACTTGCGTTGCCATTAATTCCTCTGGTCGTTGAGTTACCGTTGCCTGGCAATAACGTGAACCTTCTCCCAGTTTATAAACTGGTGTCTTACAGATCTTTCCAGCTATCTCAGGTGATGTTACAATAAGCGCTCCACCACCATCCGCCAGCATGTTGCACTCCTTGGCATGTAAAGGCGTGCTTGCCATGCGTGAAGATAATACTTCTTGTACTGTTAAGGGCTTGCGGAACATGGCATTTGTGTCAAGCTCCGCCCACTTCCTGAAGGATACGGGGATCGACGCCATCTCTTCAGCAGTCACGCCATTTTTGTCCATAAAACGTTCGGTGAGCATTGCGATCATTCCATTGTACGTGGTACCAAAAGGATACTCCCATTCCATGGACATGCCAGAAGTTGCAAAAGTATGAATCACTACATTTGGATCAATGCTGGAATATTTCGAGGCATGCATAATAAGCACTATTTTGGCTATGCCAGTCGTTATCCAGTGCTCAGCCATCCTGAGCAGGTTAGCGGACGTAGACCCTCCGCCATTTACAGATACTATGTCCTTGCATCCTTTCAGCCCCAATTCCTCGGGTAGCTTGCCGAAGACCAGCTCAGAGTCAAGTTTAGGTTGACCGACGGCCGGGGAGCATATAACCCCTTCAATTTCATTCTTATTTATACCGGCATCGGTGACAGCCTGCATGCACGAATCGTAGATAATATCCCATTCATGCCTTTCCGGGTACCAGCCGGTTGGTACCTCACCTATACCTACAATTGCTATCTTGCCTTTGCTCATTTTTAATCTTCCTTTATTTGTGATTATTTTTCCGTTTGCATCCGACTTTCCTATTTGTTTTTCCAGACAGGAGGTCGCTTTTCCATGAAGGCCATCGGGCCTTCCGTGGCATCCTCTGTTCCAGCTAGCATACTGCCGGCAGACCTTTCCAAGGCCAATGCAGCGTCAATATCAGAGATCTCAAGGCAGTTGTTGAATACCATCTTTGCCATCCTGACAGCAAACGGAGACTCATTGGCTATTTTTCCTGCGATAGCCATGACTGTCTCCTCTAGTTGACTGAATGGCACCACTTTATTCACCAGTCCAAGCTCATACGCTTCCTGCGCAGTCATGCGGCCCGCCGTCAGGAGCAATTCCTTGGCTTTCCTGGTTGGCATCGACCGGGCATAACGCACTATGCCACCGGAACCTGGAAGAATACCAAGCCCCACCTCGGTTATACCGAACATGGCGTTATCCGAAGCGATGATGAAATCGCAGGCCAGTGCATACTCCATACCGCCGGCATAGCAGAAGCCATTGACCGCCGCGATAATCGGCTTCTCCATACGCTCCATCAGGCGGTGTGATTCGTAGCAGACATTGCGCAGGTAGTTGTAGGTACCCACTGATGTGCCTACGCCCTCGAACGGCAGAGCAAAATCCTGCCCGGAAGAAAATGCCTTATCTCCGGCGCCGGTCAGTATGATTACCCTGATCTCTTTGTCCGCCTGGGAATCCAATAAGCACTCGTAAAGTTCACTGAGCATCTGCGCCGACATGGCATTCCGCCTCTCCAGATTGTTGAAGACAATTTTGGCAATGTGGTCCTTCTTCTCATAGAGAATGAACTTGTAGTCTTTCTTAGCCAATTGACTAACTCCTTTAAGTATTATTTCTATCCACTCGCTGGGCTAAAATGACCGTGGCAGGCCAATCAGTTCCCCTATGAAGTTGCGAGCCATTTCGTTGCTGATAGGGGCGAACACAAACTGTCGGGCGTCACGGAAATAGCGCTGGATGTCCGTTTCCACCATGAGACCCGAACCGGCGAATATCTCCATAGCATTGGTAGTGACTTTCACGGCTGTATCCGCCGCAAACGTTTTAGCTGCAGCGGCCGCCATCCAGCATGGTTCGTTGTTGGAAAACTGCCAGGCTGCCTTGTACGTAATGAGGCGGCTAAGTTCGATCTCTATCCACATATCAGCTAGCCAATGCTGCAACACCTGGAATTGACCAATTGGCTTGCCAAATGCAGTCCTGGTCTTGGCATACTCGAGCGCTTCCTCATACGCTCCCTGCGCAATACCCACAGTATCCGCAGCACACAGGATACGCTCCGGATTGAGCAGGGTCGTAAGCTGGGAGAATCCCTTATTCAGTTCACCCAGCAGATTGGCCTTCGGGACCTTGACATCCGTGAAATAAACTTCACAGGACCCCGCTCCGTGCATGCTGATCTTATGCAAGGGGCGTATCTCAACTCCCGGGCTCTTTAGGTCTATAAAGAGAAGTGACATGGCCTTGCTCTTTTTTGGTGCATCTTTATCGGTTATCACAAGCGCGCAAGCGTAAGGAGAAATATGGGCGCCTGTGATATAGGTTTTCTGTCCGTTTACGATAAAATCGTCGCCGTCAGGAACAGCAGTTGTTTTAAGGGCGCCAAGAAGATCCGTTCCACCGCCAGGTTCGGTCAAACCGATGCAAAAACCTGTTTGCCCTTTGGCCAGTTTCGGAAGGTATTCATTCTTTTGTTTTACATTGCCATAGGTGTGTATCAGTCTTACAAACATGCCACTGTGAAGCCCAAAAGACGCCGCGGCAGAACGCCGGCTGACCTCCTCCGACAGTATCACATCATCTATCAGGTCACCACCCATGCCGCCGTACTCAACGGGTACATGCATAGCGGTGAAACCCAAAGCCACCGCTTTCTGGTGTATTTCCTCCGGCAGCCAGGTCATGTTCGGGTCGGAATCCCATTTCCGGACGAAGTCCTTGGGCAGCTCTTTTTCCACGAACTCCCTGATTGTAGCACGAAGCATTTTCTGTGCTTCTGTGAACTCAAAATCCATGTTTCTCCTTATTGCCGCGCATATTTAGTAATGTCGTGGCCAAGACAATTAATTGCCAGTTGCGTTATCCGATCCGGCTCTTTGTGTCAGAAAGAACTCTTGGAACTATCCTTCATAATTGATGTATCATCATCACTCCTGTCGTTATTCTTCTTCACCTCCTTTTCGAACTTTTTGCCAACTCCATTTTGCGCAAAGGTTGGCCACTGAAATCGATCGATTTGGGATACCTGTAACGCACGTTACGCAGATATCATTCCGCTGCAATTTGCCCATTTCCCGTGGTTTCTCACTAATTACTTCCATTTTTGCCTACGTCAAAAGATGATATCTTTTTAAACCCCTAAATAAGCCTTCTTGACATTTTCGTCACGCATAAGATCACCTGTCCGGCCGTGCATTGAAAGTTCGCCGTTTTCCAATACATATCCATATGATGCAATCATCAATCCCAGGCGGGCATTCTGCTCCACCAGGATGATGGTTGTGCCTTCCTGGTGTATTTCCGTTATTTTTTGTGTCAGCTGTTGGCGAATAATCGGGCTAAGACCGAGAGAAGGTTCATCAAACATGAGTATTTCCGGACATGCCATCAGGCCCCGTGCGATAGCCACCATCTGTTGCTGTCCGCCGGAAAGTGACCGCGCTTTCTCGTGGAGCTTTTCCTTCAGTATCGGAAAGAATTCCAACGATTTCTCTTTCTCTTTCCGCACCCTTATTTTGTCTCTGCAAAGATAGGCGCCCACATTCAGGTTTTCCTCCACGGTCAAAAGAGGAAACAACTTCCGGCCTTCAGGAATTTGGATGATGCCAAGCGCAGCTATTTTGCCCGGCTTGCGGCCAGTTATGTTTTCGCCCTTATAGCAAATCTCTCCATCGCACACACGGACCATACCACTGATAGCATTTATAGTTGATGACTTACCAGCGCCGTTGGATCCCAGGACGGTCACAAAATCTCCCTGACTGATTGTCATGGATAGATCCCTGACCGCTGCGATCGCGCCATATTTCACCCAGATATTTTTGATTTGGAGCATGGTTATATGGTCTCCACACCAAGATAGGCATCGACCACTTCGGGCTTATTCATAATCTCACGCGGATCACCATCGGCAATTTTATTGCCAAAATTAAGTACTACGACCCTGGTAGATAGATTCATCATCACTTTCATATTATGCTCGACCAACATTACTGATACCCCGAGGCTATTTATTTTTTTGACAATGTCAACGATAAACATGGCTTCTTCATGGTTCATACCAGTCGTAGGTTCATCCAAAATAAGAATTTTTGGATTTGCCGCCAGTGCCATTGCAATACCGAGTGTTCGCTGGTAGCCGTGTGAAAGGCCGGCCGCTTTTACTTGACCCTCATTACCAAGGCCAAGCATCTTAAGTATTTGATGGGCTCTGTCCATAATTTTTGCGCGTTCATTCGTATAGACCTTAAACCCTGAGAAAGCCTGCAGTAAATTTGTCCCGTACTGTAAAGACGAACACAGCATCACACTTTGTATCACCGATGCGTCCTCGAACAGGGTGTTTGATTGGAAGGACCTTATTATTCCCCTAGTCGCAATTTGGAAAGGATACAGCCTGGATATCTTTTCGCCCGCCAGATAAATCTCCCCGCTTGTGGGGTGGTAATATCCGGAGATAACATTTACCAGTGTAGTTTTCCCGGAACCATTGGGGCCGACAATACCCACCACCTCGCCTTCGTTAACAGTAATATCGATACCGCTAAGGGCTGTCAATTTGCCGAAAGATTTGGTTATATTTTTCAGCTCAAGCAGTGGCATTTTTATCTAGCTCTCCTTTGTACATGATGACATATTGGTGGTGCCGGCCTTTGGCGCCAGCACTTTTTGCCAGACTCGCCCCCAAATATCAATTAATCCTGTACCCTTGGGCAGGAACAGAAGCGCCAGAATAACCGCTGCGCCGAATAATAATGGTTGAATGCCATATATCCTAAATGATGATAGTTCGCTGCTCAATGTGTAGAGTACAATAGCACCAACGATTCCACCTGCTATTATGTTGCTTAAACCGCCGACAACGCTCATCATCATCAGTTGGACTGACTGCCAGAGACCAAATTCGCCGGGAGTTATAACACTCTGAAAACTGCCATAAAGAGCACCCGCAAATCCTGTTAACGCTCCCGCAACAGTAAACGCAATCGTCCTGTATTTCATTGGGTCCACGCCATGATGCTCAACAAGTACCGGATTGGCAGCTACGCCGTAGAACGTTTCGCCTATGCGCACACGTCCAATTTGCCACACGACCAACGATGTAATGGCCACCAGGACGATCATAAAATAGTAAAAGGGCACGGCTCCTGCCGAAAAATTGAGTTCAAAGCTGCCCAAAGTTATGGTTTCAGGAGGGGATATCGTCAACCCTCGAACTCCGCCAGTTACTGCTTCCCAGTTCTCAGCAACAATCCTGACAAGCTCACCCACGGCCAATGTAATTATTGAGAAATAGATGCCGCCTACCCTCAGTACAACCAGGCCTATAAGCAGAGCAAATATTCCGGAGATGATCCCTGCCGATAGAAAGCTCGGCCAGAAAGGGAAATGCAGAGTATTTAGGATTATACCCAGGCTATAGGCTCCGATTGCCATAAATGAGGCCTGGCCTAAACTGAATTGCCCGACTTTTAGTACAATCGTGAAACCCATGGTCCCGATTGCCAGTATGCCACTCATGATAAGCATGGATAGGATCATCTGGTTAGTTGTAAAAACAGGAAAGATAAGCACCAGCAGTATTATCAAGCCGGCGATCAGCTTGGGGAGCATATCTGGACGAATTCTCTGGCGTATCATTTTTGAGAAGCCCCCAACAGACCCTGCGGCCTTACTAACAGTATTATTATTACCAAGGCGAACAGAATCACCTCCGAAAAATATCCGATGTAGTAGGCGACTATGCTATTGATGATGCCAAGAATTACTCCTCCTACAATTGCCCCGGTTAAGCTGCCGATGCCTCCGATGACAATAGCAAGCAGCGACATGTTCAGGGGGACACGCCCTATGTACGGATTAACGGGAGAAATAGGCGCCATAATTCCACCCGCCATCGCCGCCAGAGCGCAACCTATACCCATTACAGTTAACGATAACCAGGAAACATCGATTCCATATAAGCTTGCTGCTGCAGGCTCCTGAGCAGCAGCCCTGATGGCCAATCCGATCCTGGTATAGTTGAGAACTAAGTACATCACGGCCATGATAAGCAACGTGAATACAATGACAGCAATCCTTTGGTAACTGACGCTGAATGATCCCATGTTGGCTACCCCGGAGAGCACATCGGCCAACCCTTTATTCTGAATACCAAAAGCAAAACTGGCAGCACCTTCGAAAACAAAAATCAGTGACAGCGTAGCCACACCTATATATAAGAAATTGGCCATCCGATCAATGATAAATTTCTTGACTAAAATGCCAATTCCGCCAATTAAAACACCGGCTATTAATATACCGATGGGGAAAGGGATGCCAGTTGCCGCCACAGCATAATAGACTACGTACGCTCCGAGCATATAGTACTGGCCATGGGTCCAGCTAAGTATCCCAAGGATACTGAATACCAGCACCAGGCCAAAAGCCATCGTGATATAGGAGCAGCTCTGCACAAACGCGTCTACCAGTATATTGGCAGGTGGCATACCATTTCCCCTTATCCTGCATTTTGGTATTACGGAATAAATTTGATTGGATGTTCGCCAAGGTATTCAAGCGAATTGCCCACCATATGGCATACAGCACCAGGACACGGCGCAACTACAGGCGAGCCGTACGTCTTCTCACCGCACATGGTAATCTTGCCAACGTTCGTGTCAAATGTACCGCCGCGTATGGCCTTCATAATGGCGTCTGTATCATCCACACTACCGGCTTTCTGCATTGCCTGGGCGAGAATCTGATAATGGACAGGCGCCCATGACGTCCACCCTTTGTAAACAAACGGGTCCTTATCGGTTTGTTTTACGATACTTTCCGCATCCTTGCATTGCTGAATGAATTCAGGGTTGACATCAGTCTTTTTAAAGTCAGGACTGTAATACTCATCAGAAACTATGCCCTGTGCAGCCTCGTGGCCAACCGCCTGGTCATATATAGCCGGGTGTACCATAGATCCGCCATGTCCGACAATCCAGTTCTTGTAGCCCATCTCCCATCTGAGCTTGGCGATAGCAAAACTCGCGCCAATATCGGAAGGAGAATAGACTATATCGCAACCGTCTTCCGCGAGCCTGGTCAAATATGGCACATAGTCTGTTGTGGGATATGGGTAATATTCCCAGACATACCTTACGCCTGCTTGATCCAGGTAGGGGTTGATGTAATCAGCATTTTTCTTGGCAAGCGTCGATTCCAGAATGCCGATTTTCTTGTATTTAGGATTAGTCTCCGCAAGGGTCATGATTGCGGCCGCCCATTGTTCTACCTGGGCGGTGGCAAATACCGTATAAGGTTCTTTCTGCGGCTCATAGTTGAATTCCGTGCCGGTCCTGCACATGAAAATGGCTTTAGCAGGAGTAGTTACAGCAGCAATTTGTGAGTGCCAAACAAAAAAGTAACCGATAATAAACTTGCAGTTCTCACCGTACACAAGCTTTTTGGCTGCAGCCGCCGTGGGTTCGGGTGCACTTTGTCCATCTTCATATATCTGATTGAAAATGTAGGTTTTATCACCAACCTGAAATCCTTTCTTGTTGAATAAATCCAGCCATGCCTTATAGTATGGAAGCCCCCCCATTCCCCACGGCGCCACCGGGCCGGTTATATCATTAACAATACCAACATTTATGGCTATAGGTCCGCTCTGTACCGGCGCCGACGGCTTTTGCTGTGCACAGCCCATTAACAGGGTAGTGACAACGAGTACAACACTGATGACCATGACCGCGATACTGAAATTTTTGTAACCCATTTTATTAACCTCCTGAATTATTTTTTACCTGCGAAGATCGACTGTATCTAATTTACAGAACGGGTCGGGGTGGTGGGGGTGGCATCTTGTTCAATGCATTAGGTATAACAGGCCCGACACGCTTTTTGGGAAACAGCTCCGGGTCATACTGCTCGTAGCCGACTTCAGGGTTGAGCGAGCACCTGGGGTAAAGTCCCACATATGGTCCAATCAGACACAGGCAATCCCTTTTGCACACAGTAAACTTCTTGCCTGCTTTCACTTTATTCGGCCAGTCAGGATCTGCCAGCGATTGCCTGCCAAGTGAAATCATGTCTATTGCTCCATCATTAATAGCTTTTTCGGCGATGGCGGGATCATTGACTCCCGGTGCTATGACCGGTATCTTAAGCACTGATTTGATCTCCTTGGCTTCTTTGAGAAGATGTTGTTCAACATCTTTCACCGAATCTGGAAAGAAATTGCCAAGCGCTTCGTATGAACCATCTGACAAATGGAAATAAGCGACCCCGAGCTCTTCCAGTTTCTTGGCAACGATTTTCACCTCGTCAATGGTAATTCCGTCAGGCATGTGCTCCTGCGCACTCATTCGTATGCCAACTGGCACTGTATCACCCACAGCTGCGATTGCAGTTTGTGTCAGTTCGACCAGGAATCTCATCCTGTTTTCTAAAGAACCGCCGTACAGATCGGTTCTTTTATTGGATCGCTGCGATAAGAACTGGTGCTCCAGGTAGCCATGAGGGGCATGTATTTCGATGCCGTCAAACCCGGCATAGGCACATTTCCGGCAGGCCATGCCATACTCATATATTTCATTTTTGATCTCTTCAACGGTCATTTCTCTGGGCACACCAAAGTGCAACACTTCTGCTATTACACCAGGTGCACGAGACCAGTAGTCCAAAAATCCCTTAGGCGCCAGTTCCGGATGTACCTCAAGTGGTATGCGGGAAGGAGCAGGCGACGGTGTACCGTCAAGCGCATGCCCCTGGCGACCAAAGCCCACACTCAACTGGCAGAAGACCTTTGCGCCAAAGTTATGGACGGCCTGCGTAAGCATATTCAAACCTGGCACAAATGATTCATCGTACAGATACATATTCCGATGGAATACGAATGGAGCAGCCAGCTTGGTGGCAAGTACTGCTCCTGTGATGATCATGCCAAAGCCACCCTTCGCCCGGCGTGCCAGGTGGGCCATGTCCTGCTGTGTCACGTATCCATTCTGCGTAGAATACGTCATGTTCATGGGAGCAAGTGCTATTCTGTTCGCAATCTCCACATTCTTAATATGGACCGTATCAAATAGTCCCTTTGTTGCCATATCAATCTCCTATTTATTATTGTGTACCTGGCTTATCCATATTTTTATTAAGTCGACATCTCAAACTCCTTTACATTAATAATCGTTATCAATAGGCTCTACTTTGCAGCGGCTGCCCTGTATTTTTCTTTGAGTTCTTTCCTGGTCAGTTTTCCCACTGCTGTTTTGGGTAGAGGCTCGTCGCTGAAATCAATGACCTTGGGGCATTTGTATCCGGCCACCTCCTTACGGCATATTTCTTTTATCTCGTTTCTCAGTTCATCTTCTTTGCCCTTGTATTTCTCCCGGAATTCCGCCTTTAAATAAATGACGGCAACTACTTTTTCGCCCCATTCCGGATCAGGCGCCCCAATCACGGTTACTTCAGAAACTGCCGGATGTTTATATATCAGGTTTTCGACCTCGCTGGGATAAACCCTTTCACCGCCACTTTTGATCATGTCGGCTGTCCTTTCCTTCAGGTAGATATATCCATCTTCACTCAAATACCCCAGGTCGCCGGTATGGTACCACTCGCCTTTCATTGCCTTCTTGGTTTTCTCGGGATCTTTCCAGTATTCCTTCATGGTTGACTTGGTCTTGACAATCATTTCACCCACTTCACCCTGCTTCACTTCATTGCCGTCATCATCCACAATCTTGATATCGCATAGTAAAGTTGGCTTGCCGATAGACCTTATTCTGTTCTTTTCAAGATCAGAACCTTCTATGACGTGGTCCTTCTTGTAAAGCATGGCCCATGGTCCGCCTTCTGTAGCGCCGCATCCGGATGTAAATACAGGGCCAAAAACCCCGACACACTTTTTCAGTACTTCGTACGGGAACTGGGCGCCAGCCCAACCGAAATTAGTGATGCTGCTGAGATCATATTTCTTAAGATCAGGATGGTTTACCAGCCAGAAATATACTGTCGGGACAGCATTCATATGGGTTACCTTTTCTTTCTGAATGATCTCCATAATCTTTGCAATATCGGGACGCCTAACCATAACCACTTTCAACCCGAGGAAGTGATACAGTATGATTGGCCAGTAAGAAATATGGAAACATGGAAGGATATATAATGTACTGTCATTTTCGGCGTATGTATTGCCGCCAAGACATGCGCTAAGCGACCCGTCAATAATCCAGTTGACCTGATTTCTATGTGTCAATACCGCACCTTTGGGCAACCCGGTTGTACCACCGGTATACATCAGTAAAGCAATATCGTCTTCTGTTATTTCTACCGGCGGCTCTTCGGGAGAATTCTGAGCAAGTATTTCCTCGTACAGGTCCATCCCGGGGAACCGCTCAATAATGCTTATGTACTTTTTTACTTTCTTTAAATCCGGCCTGATTTTATCCAGGATCTCATGCAATTCTTTTTCCGGTCCAATAACCAGGCCCTTTGAATCGGAATGGTCGATTGTGTACTGTATTTCTTTGGGGTTGAGCCTGAAATTTAGAGGAACTGGAATAATACCGGTCTTAAATGTGGCGTAATACAGCTCAATATACCTGTGGCAGTTCTCCATAAGGATCGCGAGATGATCGCCTTTTTTAAACCCGAGTTTTAGAAGACCATTTGCCAGCCGGTTTATCCTCTCGTTAAACTGCCGCCAGGTAAACCTCTCAACGTCATAGCTGTAGCAAACCACGCATTCCTTGGAAGGTGTGAGTGAGGCCCATTTCCTTGGTATATCTGCCAGTGTCTGCATTGTCACACTCCTTATTGAATATATTTTCCACGCAAGGAAGCTATTGGGCATCCAATTGCTAAGAACAAGTACTTGTACACATTCTGGACAGTGAAACTCCCGCGAAAAAGTCACGAAGAGATGTTGCCGTAAATAATAGCCAAATAGTGACGCACCTTATCAGCTTGATAGCAAAGTCCAGGTGAGACGATGTGTGCCATGAATTTGCAAGGTTCGCCCGATGGCCTTACCAAAGTCTTGTTTGAAATTGCAGCAGTGACCTGCTGAATGGCGTCAACGTCAATAAATAATAAGCCCAAAGCCTTCGTGCCTCCCTCAAACAACTAGTATCATTTGTTACTAGTAGTACATTATACCATCTAAAACACTGATGTCAATATCACATAATCGACGATCTGCTGTACTATACTAGTTGCATGTATTACTATTTTACGCTAAAATTATTCGGATAAAATTGAGTAACTTTGATCAACATGTGCAATTTTGGCGCACGATATTAGCTGGAGACGAAATATGAACTTGAAATTTGCATTGCTAGGATTTCTGTATTACGCACCAGCAACAGGGTATGAGCTTACCAATAAATTCTTCAAACCTCTGCGGCCGACCCGGCATGTTGTATACAGATACCTAAATACAATGTTGGAGGAAGGACTGGCAGAAGCTGACCGCGTAGAACAAGAGAAATTTCCGACAAAGAATGTATTCCATATTACCGAAAAGGGGCGTGATACGCTAAGAGAATGGCTTACCACCTACAAATATGAAAATTTTGCCAGTGATGGCATAGGACCAATACTGTGGTTTAGTGATATTGCAGATAAGGAGGACATAGTCAAGCTATTGAACCAATATGTGGTCAACGCTTATCAGGAGTACCACTATTACCAGGAACAAAGCCGAATGCATGCGAAGTTTCGAAAGGATTCATATAGCGAATTGGACTATATGTACAAAAGTCTGGTGTATGATTTCACTCTATCACGTTGGAGAGAAAATATAAGCTTTGCCGAAAAAGCGATCCGTACTATCTCGGATTTTAATGGCACTGGCATAAATAAACACTCAAATGATAGATCAAAAAAATCTAGTAAAATCCGCAATAGTAACAGAGAAAGACCCAATAGGTTAAAGGCAGCCGGCCATTCAGTGGCCAGAGGTAAAGACAAGCGCGTTCAACAGGATGACCAAGTCTCCCTGTTAAAGGTAGGGACGTCGCATTCCACTACTGTCAACCGCAAAAACTTCCCGAAGACCGTCGAAAAGGGCCAAGCAAAGAATATTGCCGATTGATGGAATCCTGAATGAGTCCCTATGATCTCCGATCATACAAAACGAAGAAAAGGGAATTAGTCCAATAACGAGCACAATTCCAGCGGTGAGCTCAAGAAGACTGAAGCTCGCTTGCTGGAGCTGGAGAAGATGGAGAAAAACCTTCAGCGGCTGAAGCTTATTTATTCGTAGACCTTTTCCTCGGCTGCTTCCTCGTTGCTGAGGTGGATGTCCGCCTCGATATTCCTCTCATCCACCGTCCTGGACAGCAATTCCTTGTAAAATTCGTGCTGAATAATCAGGTTCTGGATATCGTTGGTGCCCGTCCATATCTGGAGGAGCCTTGTCTCTCTCACGGCCCTTTCCACGGGAAAGACCCTGGTATACCCGATGCCGCCCAGTATCTGCATCGTCTCGTTGGCAATCTCCCACTGCGTTTGGGTTGCGAACCTCTTCAACTCCGATACCATCCTCCTGCGGTAGCCTGCCGTGCCGACCTGTTCGTCGACAGTTCGCGCCACCGCGTAAGCCAGCGCATTGACCGCGTCTATCTTTGTGATGCACTCGGCTATCCTGAAGCTGACCGCCTCGAAATTCCTAATCGGCTGTCCGAACGCCTTTCTTTTATTGGCATAGCGGGCAGCGATCTCCAGGAGCGCACGCGAGCCGTTGATATAGCCCACCATCCTTTCCGGCACCATCATGTGGTAGAAGATCTCCGAGCCTTTGTTCTCCTTACCCAGCAGGTTCTCCTCCGGGACCTTAACGTCCCTGAATATGATCCTGGCCGTGCCGGTGCCGCGGCTGCCCATCAGGCCGTATACGTGCTTTACTTCGACGCCCATATCCCTCTCGACGATCAGGGTGCTCAAAGAATTGTGTCCCCCGCCCGGGTTGGTCACGGCATAGACGAGGAAGAAATCCGCGCCCTCGCCGCCTACCACGAAGCGTTTCTGTCCGTTAAGTATGTAATGCTTCCCTTCTTTACGGGCTGTGGTAGTTGCCCCGAAGAAGTCCGATCCGCCCCTGGGCTCGGTCAACGCCTCACCGGCCCAGATCTTACCTGCAATCAGGGGCTTGAGATACTTCTGTTTTTGCGCTTCCGTTCCGTAGGCATTCAATGCGTCAGAGATGAGGCCGACGATACCGAAAACACACGCCAGTGGAACCCCGAGCTTGCCCACCTCACCCAGGACGATGAACTCGTCCACATATTTGAGCGCCCTTCCACCATATTGTTTAGGGGCACGCAGCGCGAGCAGGTTTCTTCGTCCCGCCTCTTCAATAAATTCCTTGGGGAATTTGATTTTCTCGTCGTCCATGTCGAGAATAAGCTGGCGTGGTACCCATTTGACGAAGTCCTGTGCCTCTTTCAGGAGAACCTTCTGCTCCGCAGTCAAAAACACCTCAAACATAACTCCTCCTTTTCAACCTGGTGGCGATGGGACAATTATACACCCTGAAAATTAGCAGTTGCAGTGCATATGATGAAGTCGTTGACGTCTTAAAACAACGGGGGTATTCTATACACATGTTCAAGAATATGACGATATCAGATTCATTCTCTTTGAATGATAATATCGTTGTTTTCCCTGGGAATTGCCTTGACCTTCTAAAGACTATCCCTGACGAGAGATTGCAACTCGTTATAACCTCGCCTCCGTATAATATTGGCAAAGAATATGAAAGACGGCTTAAACTGGAAGATTATCTTGAACAACAATCGTCAGTAATACGAGAATGTGTCCGTTGCCTTTCGCCAAAAGGAAGTATTTGTTGGCAGGTCGGTAATTATGTCGATAAAGGTTCAATTGTCCCACTTGATACAGTTTTGTATCCTGTGTTCACCAAACATGGTTTGAAATTAAGAAATCGAATTATATGGCATTTTGAACATGGCCTTCATTGTTCACGACGCTATTCAGGCCGGTATGAAACAATAATCTGGTTCACAAAAACAGATGATTATGTTTTTAATCTTGACGCGGTAAGGATCCCTCAAAAATATCCCGGAAAGAAATATTTCAAAGGACCTAATGTCGGCAAATACTCATGCAATCCTCTTGGCAAAAACCCGGGTGATCTCTGGGTCATACCTAACGTTAAATGTAATCACGTTGAAAAAACAATGCATCCTTGTCAATTCCCTGTAGAACTCGTTGAGAGATTGGTACTATCTATGAGCAATGAGGGTGATTGGGTATTAGATCCCTTCCTTGGTACCGGTTCAACGATATTAGCAGCCATTCGTCACGGTCGTAAAGGGGCAGGAGCAGAAATCATTGCCAAGTATATTAAATTGTCAAATGAGCGTATTGAACAAGAAATCGCAGGGACATTGAGAACAAGGCCTATGAATAAGCCGGTTTACGATCCGATTAAAGCCGGTACAAGTCTCACTACTGCGCCGTCATCAACGCATCGAAATAAAGATCAGATGGTTCTCCTCGATAAACCAGTGAAAGGAAGGTATTCCTCTCGATGAAAATAGCCGAAACATATTCTCATTTAAATGGCCTAGAATATCTTCTTGTTCATAAACCTGTCCTGTGGAAAGAAATCCAGGACGTTATAACTAATGTTGATGCCAACAAGTACAAGACTAAAGTATCCAGAGAAAAGACGATGAAAGGCAGATTGCTTTATAGTCCCATAGAAATGAACTTAGCTTTTAAAAAATTACTCCGAAAAAAGAATTGGGAAGAGAGTCGAGTTAGCTACTGGGTTACGAAAAGTGAAAAACTGATAAGAAAAACTCTTTTGCTATCTCCTGCTGAGCAGAAGAAGGAAATCAAAGCGGCAGGAGAAATCCCAATATCCAGTTACAATCAAACAGACTTCGTAAAAGATCGCGTAGCTATTGAGGTTCAATTCGGTAAATACTCATTTGTAGCATACGATCTTTTCGTAAAACATCTTGCTTTCTATATTGGTAATCATATTGACGTCGGTATAGAGATTCTACCTATGAAATCACTTCAGTCGCAAATGAGCTCAGGTGTCCCCTATTATGAGGGTGAATTTTACAATGTTATCAGACAGGGTAGGGGTGTTCCTGCAGTGCCACTTATCATCATAGGTATTGAACCCTAATTTCTCAGGCCTAAAAGTGCTACAGGCGTTTGCAGCGTTTACAATGCGCCGGTGCTGCTAAATGCGGGGTAAGGTCACTTTGACCCACCTGTAACCATTTAGATTGACCCAGTGAAAGAGGACTTGGAATGCATTGACAAAGGCTATATAATGAATACATCACGACGAGGGAGCATCTTGTGGGTTCAGTCCCATAAGGTTCTCCCTCAATATTTTTCTATCTCACCTATTAGCTTATCAAGAAAGGCAATCCGACCTAGCACTGCGCTATTCAGCAGGTGAGAGCAGCCGACCTGACTCGGGGCCAGAACCATATCCAGCTTATACAGTGTTATTAGCTTCTTAACCAGGTTATCGAAATCGCCATCGCTGGTAATGATAATTGCCTTATCATAGTTCTTTATCTCGTCCATAACCTGTAGCACAAGATCAGCGTCACAATCGCATTTTGTTTTACCTTTGTCGATCTCAAATGACTTACCGCAAGCCGGGCAGGTAACCGGCTTACCTCCTTTTTTGGTAACATCCCTGAATTTCAAGGTATAACCATAAGACGTAAGATTATCGTAGATATGTTGGTTTTGAGATATGCGACCTATGAAGTAGTATGCGGCAGTTACACTATGCCTTTTCCTCAAATACGATAGTAATTTATCGTACTTAAGCTGCACCCCCAACCCGACAAATGTAAGATGAAGATTATTGCCATCGATGAAGGCATAATTGTTTGTTGGTATTGCATCGGATTATAACACCTCTATTGGTGCTTAAACCTAATATTGGGAATGTTTCAAAGGTGTTAGCAAAAAGCGGAAGGATGAATCTGGTGGGGCATTATGGACAGTTCCCGAACTCCTGTTTGAGAGCAGAAAGCTTATTCCAGTACTACAACAGTTGCTTAGCGGGGTTTTAAATTGAAGGCAATCCGTTTGAGGTTTATCTCCTCAATTCTAGCCGCTTAACTCCCTTAATTACAGTCCTGCCGTAATAGGGAGCAGAATAGGCATTTTAGGCTCAACATTATTCCCCAGTAAGGTAAACCTGCATGAATTTAACATTTGACAAATCTCTTTAACTATTAGTATACTATTAGTTATCTATTAGTATAAGGAGGTAATTATGGGTTTAGTTATTCGTGTTCTTTATAATAATCAGTTTTGGCAGGCGCCGTGCACCAAACCTGGTGCTGATGCTTCATGCTGGCAATGTTTCTCAGAAGGCAATTTGGAAATCGAGAGACCTTCCAAGGCAGATGAGATATGTTCAGGCCATTGCTGGGAGCAACATCTTTGTGTAGATCTTAGGTGGGGGTGTACTCCTCAAGGCCGGGTGTATGGCAGCAGAGCATATTCCGGTCAAAAAGTGTTCTTTGCCTTTCGACAGCAGGACGGGAAATATACTATGTGGGGTAAGACAACTGTCAGCAGCCTTGATGAGAAACCTCTGGAAGGAGGAACAAATTATGAGAAAGGTTTTGCATTTATTCACTTTAATCCATTTAAACCAGAACTTAGGGAAAAATGGATTGCGAATCTGAGTGATAAACAGCTTGTCGGTAATAAATGGCTCATGGGCAGGTATAGGTTCATTGATGCCGAACACGAAACATATCTGGAAAAACTGATGGAGGGTTCGGTTCCACAGAAACAGCCTCGACCCGCCAGTAGCATAAGAGCCAATAGCAACACAACTATAGATTTAGACTTATCTCCCAATATATATCAGAAACTGGAAAACATTGCGAACGATGAGGGTAGAAATATGGATGATGTTGTAAAGGAAGCTATAGCAGAATGGTTAAAGAAAGGAAGATAGCCAAATAAGGCATTTGGTTACTTCAGAATTACTGGAGGATGGCCATGCAAGAGGATTTGTTAAAGCAATGTGTTGAATTATTAAAAGAACAGACTCTTTATTTAAGATCAATAGATGCAAAGTACAATGACTTAATTATGCAATTGAACGTGATAAACGAATCCATCCATCAAATATTTTTAAAATAGAGCAGTATTTGCACTCTATAGTTAAAGCAAATTGAAGCGGGGGGTTTATTGATATGTCGCAAAGTTCAAAACTGGACATTCCTTGTCCCACGTGCAATACGATGGTTTCAGTTGAGGTCTGGCATAGTTTGAATGCCCAGATAGATCCGGAAGCGAAAGGGGATCTATTGCAGGGCAAAATAAATACATTCCAGTGCGGTAGTTGTGGTTATAGAGCCTTATTGCCTGCCGAATTTCTGTACCACGATATGGAAAATAAATTTTGCGTTCAGTTAATACCATTCGTTGCGATGAACAACAACAGAACTCTAGATCGATTCACTAATGATGGTCAATTAGATATGAGTTTTAATCTGGCTCCAGTGAATATCAACAACTACTTCCAAAATATCCGCATCGTTTTCGGCATGGAAGAACTAATCCACTACATTATCTTTCGTGACAAGCTCGCTTTGCGTAAAGCAGCAATTAAGAGAGGACATACCGTATGTTTTTCATGCAACAGAGGCATAAAGGCGCATGAATCGTACTATTGTGTGTCCAGATTGCGCATACCGAAAGAAAGTCCAGATCAAAAGGACAAACGCGTTCTTGATGCTAGCGCCTCGCTTCAGATATGTTCTACGTGTATGGAATTAGCAGCAACTCAGCGGATAGAATTCAAGGATGCGCCTGTACCTTTGCTTAATCTTGAGAAGGAAGGCGTCCACCAATGTGCAAAGATACTGTTTGGAGACACTCCGGCTAAACTTAGCATTCAACCTGTTGATCCAAGCAACTGCACATTATGCCGAAAGCCAATCGTAATTGGCGACATATATTCAAGCATTGAGATCCTCGAGGAAGTCAGTGATAAAGGGGGCGTAACCGTAAAAGGTAACTACAGTCTGGCTGTATTATGTGAGCCCTGCGGGCAGAAGTATATGATTTGGCTATGATGGTGGTGAATATGATATTTCATTTTCTTAATGATGAGACGGGATATGCTGAGTGGATAAGCAAAGTAGGTGGCTTCGTTTATAATAACTTCGGGGGACATATCGTTGATTTTAAGACGCTGCATAAATCACGTTGTCCCAAATTGTGGATAGGCAAGCAAGGATGCAAGAGAACAAGTATTGAGAAGATATGTTCCGAGAATAAGGACGAGTTGATTTCATGGTTGGAGAGGAACGGCATGGAATACTGTCTATGCGACTGTTCAAGCACGGGAGACCAAATGTCGGACGCAGCCAACTCAAATGACTCGACGGAGGTAGAAGTAGCACTGCAACGCGAGAAGGTAAAGGACACACTGATCGCTTATGGAAAAACGCTTAAACCACAGAAAGATGAACGGGGCGGCACTTTTACCGGTGGCAACAAAGACGCTGATAAATTCCTACGTGACGATCCATTTGCTTTCCTGATCGCCGCTTGTATCGATAGAGGCGCTAAAGCAGAGACAATCTGGACAGTACCTTATTTGCTGGCTCAGAAGCTGGGGCATCTGGACCCCAACTTCTTCATGAATTCCAAAATTGAAGATATTGAAAATGTCCTTCGTTCATTGTCAAAAAAGCCACGGTATTTGGGTCAAGCTGCGAAAACGATGATATCATTGGCTACCGCTGTGGTGAAGCAGTTTAATGGTGATGCAGCGTCTTTATGGAAAAACCGGCATCCCAGGGAAATATTAAACTCCCTAATGCAAATATGGGGAGTTGGTGCTGGAATTGCCCACATGACATTACGTATATTGATTGATGAGTTTGACTACGACCCAGGGGTTGAGGGATATAAACAGATTGACGTAAAACCTGATATACAAGTCAGAAAGGTGTTTATTAGAAGTGGGTTAGTGAATAGGGATGACGGGGAACTGTGTGTAGAGGTTGCTCGCCAAATATGTCCAGAATACCCCGCTTTGTTGGATTGGCCAACATGGGAAATTGGTCGAGGATACTGCGACCAAACTGCTCCGAGGTGCAAAGCCTGTCCACTTGACCTTGTTTGTTTACATAGAATTGCGAAATAGATGCAAAAAGCGATAGTAGCCAGTACACAAGAGAGTTCGGAAGTTGCCTGTAATGGGTATTGTTTCAGATTCCAGGGTGGGCAGTGTAGGGGAGTATAAATGTCATCTGGTGTCAGCAATAACTACTTGGTTGATGCGACAATTTTTTCGTGGCAGAAACGACAGACCAGCATGACATTGAAAGTTGTCGGTATTAGATGAATTACCATTGGCTTCCAATGTAGATAAACTTTCCCTTCAATTACAATATTATGCTTGCCGGTATGGTCATGATCTGGACATTCACACTCACAGCAACGACCTGAATTATTCAACTTCTCGTAAAGCTCTTTACGTGTGTTATAGAGATATTTATTCTTCATGCTCGGCTATTCTTTTTGTTGCCAGTAAAGCATGACTTCAAACCGTACGTCTATATAGTTATGTCGTTTTTCAGGAACATGCGTTGGAAGTGAGTCATTCTAAAGGACGCTTATACACACCTAATGTTGCACTGGGTATTCTATAGACTGATATACTAAAATGGGGGTAAGGTCAATGTACGACAATGCTGACGAGCTTATTCAAGCCATCATAAAGTTTATAAAGCAAGATGACCTTTATATCACAGTAGATTGGAAGGAAAAACTACACCACCATGGATTAAAGCCATGGGCATTTCTTTCCTATGCCAAGAAAGACCTAGAAGAAAACACTGACAGGGGTAAAATTAATAGCCTTAGCAATGCTAAAAGAGCTATAAACTGTAGGGTTGACGAAATAATAGAGGTATTAAAATTCCAGGAATTATCAAAAAACTGGGGACTACCATACAAACTTGAAGTACTTAAGAGTATGAATATAGTAGCACCAAAAATACTTACTGATTGGATCAATAAAAGACGAAACTTACTTGAACACGAATACTCTCTACCAGATGATGTCAGATATGATATAGATGTGGCCGAATTATACCTTGGAGCCACTGATAAATATGTTGAGCGTGGCTATGTAAGCCAGATTATTCTGGCCGAAAAAGGTGAAATCGCCGATGAAAGCGATGAAAGCCCATTGCCAAAATTTCACACAATTTTACGATACGAATATGAATTACACTTTCCACCATTGTGGTCACCTTTTAGGAACCGAATAACGACCAATTATAGGCTACTTGCGATCCCTAAAGGCATTGATCCAATTAATGACCGAAAAAAGCGACTAAAATACGATATAGTTGATAGTGATACGCATCAAATAAAGTTTAATGAAATTAATCAGAATGATTTGAAAGAAATTATGCGATATATTTGGGAGAGAGAATTTAAATCGTAGCGTTGAAGCAGTATCGTTATATACATGCGGCACTTCATTGACTATGTTCGATGAAGATACATTTTTTATTGTGAAGAGTAGCGTGGACGTACACTATGGATATGCTGGAAAAGATCGCTAATAAATATCAAGCTTATGAGCCAGCAGATAAGAGTGAATTCCAGAGAAGATCACGTATTTTGCAATCTATGTGGCGTGAAGAGAAAATATATCCTATAGGTGAACAGCTTAACAAACACGGGGTGCACAAACTAGGTTCGCGTCTGAAGATGCCACAAGCTGAAGACGAATTACTTAACTACCTCACACCTAGCATTCAAAAAGTCGTGAAAGACGAGGTTATCAATAGGGAAAAGAGCAAGGGGAAGCTGTACAAAAAGCCGCGGATATTCGATGACCTACTATCTAGTCAGCCACTCTGTTTCAATCTATTCGGTGAGCTCCAGTGTGATCTAAAGCTGGCAACGTCAGTTCTGACCGCGATGCTGCCAGATAGAATACAAAGGGTCACAGGTATCGAGTTTGAGTATTCTCCGGGGAGACAAGACCCTAAATATACAGGAGACAGCACTGCTTTCGACATATATGTTACCTTTAATAACAAGCGCGGCAAGAAAGGCTTCCTCGGTATTGAGGTAAAGTATCACGAAGATTTGCAGGGGAAACCATCGCCTCACCGTGTAAGGTACGATGAGATTGCCAACCTTATGCGCTGTTTTAAATACGAGACTCTAGATCGACTTCGACGCAAACCGCTCCAACAGATTTGGCGCGATCACCTACTATCTGGAATCTTGCGCTTCGAGGGCGGATTTGAGGATGGCTTTTACATATTCCTATACCCTAAAGATAATATCTACTGTAAGCAGGCAGTTGCTAAATATCGTGAGTGTCTGACAAATACCGCTACATTTAAGGATTGGACACTGGAGGAGATCACCTCTGTCATTAAAAACCATACGTCGGCAGGTTGGATTGGCGCTTTTATTGATCGTTATCTGAATTTTGGGAAGCTAGACAAAGCAGCAGCGAGCTAATTTGCGTGCATTAGTAAATGGGTTGACCTGCCCTAAGAAATTAAGACTTAACCTGTAATGACCTTTAACCACAATATATAAATATATTCAATTCTTCAACTTTATTTTAACGTGGAAAAAGCGGGGCCTTTCAGCCCCCGCTCAATTATTTAAGCTCGCATGATACCGTCTGGCCATCCCTACCAATGGCTGTGATAGTAACGTCTTTCATGCCCTGTGGGATCCCAATAGAGTGAAGAGTACTGTATTCCGGTTCCAGTGGACTCGTGTAACACATCATACCCTCGCAAAACGTCACCTTGCATTGGGCATCCTGATTGGTCTCCCAGGACAGGCAGGCACAACCGCAGTCATCAACTATCTTGACGTTGGTGATGGCCAGCGGCGCACAACTGGAAAAAAGAAGGGCTGCCAGTAACAGCAGCCCCCATATTCTATTCATGTGTTCACTCCTTAGAGCAGCTTGGCATAGTCCCAGCCGACCTGTGTGGGAGTGAAAGCGCCAGTGCCGTAGATCGACCAGTCCACCGTTTTGTCCGTCAGCTGGTTAAGGCCGTCCTGGGCCGTGTAGAGATCGTTGAAGTAAGCCACCAAGTTGCGCAGGTCCTCAAAGGTTTTGTCCGAGCAAAGCAGGTTATTGGCCTTCTCGTATTCCTTCTTAAGCTGAAACATATAACTGTGCTGGTTGCCGGCCTGGGCCGGTGTAGGAACAGCAGCAAGCTTGGTGTGGAACTTGAAGGCCTCGGTGAATAGCTCTATGCCTTTGTCGACAAAGCGTTTGGCTTCGTTTATGCGGAGCTGGCGGGGGACATCGCGCAGGTCGAAATGAGCGATGTAAGGCCAGAAATAGAAGGCCCGGGAAAGCGGGGTGATCATCTGTCCATCGCTTTTGATAGCGCTCTCTGCAGCAGTGACATACTTTGCCAGGTCTGCCGGCTGATAGTTTTCGACTTCTGCAGCGATCGGCGCTGCAACTGGCTGTGCTGCGGCGCTATCAGCTTTTGGGGATGCTTCCTGGGCCATTATGGCCTGTGCTTTAGCCTCGACCGCAGCCGTCTTGGCCTTTTCCTTGTCGATGTTGCCCTGCACGATGGTATAGACGATGCCAACCAGGGTGATCAGTACCGGTCCCAGGACATCCACCAGGAACTGGCCGATGGTCTGGGCCTTAGCCGGGTCGGTGATGAAGATGCCTACCATGCCGGACGCCAGGGTCAAGAGGGTGACGATGATTTTCTTGTAACCATCAAGAGGGGTCGTATCCATAGTTTTACCTCCACGAAATAGAAAAACCGCCCGGTAGAATATTTACCAGACGGTAAGAATGAACGATAAAACGCTTATCTCATCTGCACATGATTCACGAACGCAATGATGAAGGCCACCACGGCCGTAATGATTAATGGCGCTATCCATATAGCGACCTTATAGAACGCTTCTATTTTGGGGATTGCCCGGCAGGATTTGACCGCTTCGCAAAGCAGGCTTGCAACAGCGACCCTCCATTCACCCTCGGTCATTTCGGTCGGTGTTTTGCCGAACCTGTTCTCCCAGTCTATGCCGTTATCTGGCATCGGCGTACTCCTTGTTTATTCAGGTGTGTGCTATCTAAGCCGCGCCTACTTTATTCTGATGGGTGTTATGGGCATGGCACCTTCCTCGCTCCCCCAGCTGCCCCAGGCCGGCTCCGTTGACAGGTACTGTCGAAGGAATATCCAGTCGACGGTCAATGTTTGACCCGAATCGTCCATATCGATGTCAATATACCTGGCTGTTGCAGTCGGGTAATTGCCGGTCACGGGAGAACGCCCATCGAGTATGAACCGGTCGTAATTGGTGCCGCTTATTGCATAGCGGCGCAGCTCCATGATGTGATACGAAGCGGTATCAAAGGCCACTCCCAGACTGGGTTTGTGTATGGATGTCCCATTGCCTGACTCTGCCGTGAAATAGGTATCTCCATGATAGAATCGCAACCCCATGGTCATGAGTTTCTCACTGGCGCTTCCGACCGTGCCGATGAAGCCGAGCATCTTGAAGCTCGCTACAGAGGTGCTGAATTTTACCCTGGCATGCAGTGCCATATTGTTGGCATAGGTTGACTTGCTCGTGATATAGCGGCGGGCGCCGGTCAATACAGCTTCACCGCTCGATATAACCACGGAACCTCCGCTGCCGCCCTCGTCCCACCTGTTCGTGGTATCTAGCGAAGCACCGCTGAAGTCATCCGCAAATATGAAGGTGTTTTGGATATTGCTGGCCGAGGTGGCCCCACTGTTGCCATAGTACATGTAGAAGGTGGTGGCTCCCGTGTCGATGGAATCGAACTCGATCCAGACCGTTGCTAAATAGGATGTCCCAGAGGCCCCGTATGATTCGATCCAGTAGTCGAGCAGAGTTACGCCGTCGGCCTTGGTAAACCTGATATCCTTGAAGTCGTTCTCACAGTGGCCGGCGCAATCCACGTCCTCTCCTGTGGCGCCGGAGTCCTTGCCGACCATCAGCTTCATCTGGTAATTGGTCACGGCGCCAGAAGCACGGCTGAGGGTAATTGACTTGCGATAGGCCCAGCCGGTAAGCGGGAATATGGCATTGGCTGTGAATTCCCCCAATATGTCCGAGGAGATCACTACCCCTGAAGAATTGTAAATCCTCATTTACGCGTACTCCGCGCCGCTGATCACGTAGTCCACTTTAGACGCGGTAGTCGTATCTCCCTGTATCTTGTCGGCCGCACCCATGGTCAGCGGGCTGTCAAAAACCAAAGAGTTGTTGGCTGCCAGAGACAGAGATTTAGGTATAATCCTCCTGGCTGTCCCGCCCGATTTGAGGTAATAAAGGTTGACGGTCTCGGCTGTGGTGTTGGTGTTGATCAATACGATTGACCGGATAACGGCCGTCGTGGAAGCAGGCACCGTGTAGAGGTCTCCGATGGAATTGGGGAGCTGCCCGTTGCCCAGGTTTTTAATCGTGAAACTGCCCATCTTATAAACCTAACCATGTCAGCGTTTGAGCGGCTATATCAGCGCCGCCTCCAGCGCTGTCCGCCCATATCGGATTGGCACCGCTTCCTTTTGAGGTTAATACCTGTCCGTCCGTACCAGGATGCAATACAGCAGGCGTGGACGCAGCCGAGGCATAGATTACATCCCCTTGCTGGGTCAGTAGGTTTTTAGTGATAACGTCGTCGATGGGTGCTAAGTGTTTCCAGGTTACGGCCATTTCATTCTCCCGTCAGGATGCGCTTTTCGAACTGCTCCAGTACCTGTTTCTTGACCTCTTCCAGGGTGATGTAAATCTCTGCATAGGTCAGCCTACGCCTGACTATCTCTTTGAGGATGGCGTTATGGAGGCCCGCCATCTTGTTAAGACGGGCCTCCTCGAACTTATCGATGGGCACGGTCTTCATTATGAAGCCACGGTGCAGACGTAAACGCCGGTGTCACCGGTCTTGAAATAAACTTTGCCCAGGTGTGCAGTGGCAGGGTCGGATGCCGAGTTCTCCAGGACCAATCCGTTGAACTCCTGGTCGTTGCACTCGACGTCCCCTGTAGGTTCGCCCAGCTCGTTCAAAAGCAATTCGTCGCTTCCACCGTTCTTGTGGGTCGTAGCGTGCGCTGCAGGCGCTCCCAGTGACGCCCAGACAGCGGTGCCCCCAGACACGGTGAGAACGTCATTGGCACTACCGATGCCGAGCACGGCAGGGGTGTTGGCGGCCGAGGCCACCAGCAGGTCGCCCTTGGCCGTGTAGGCCGTCTTGAGTACCACGTCGGCTTCCTGTGCCAGTTTTTTCCATGTTACAGCCATGTTTAAACCTCCTATTTAATATCCGATAGCCTGGAATTGTTTGTGCCGGTCTGGAAATGCAGGGCCAGCTGCTTGCGCACGAAGTTGGCCAGGAAGGCCCGCGAATCAGGGAATCCGCGGCTCCTTGCCAGCTCTTCGAAGTCGGGCAGCAGCTGGCGCGGGATTTTGACGATGATCTCGCCCTCCGTCTCAACCTGTAGCGGTTTTTTTTCTTTCTCGAACATTGAACCTCCTAATCGGTGGCTATATATAGTGCGTTCTCCACCGAATCTATATAGATGTCGCCCTCGCAGGGCAGGGCGGGTGCGGAGTTTGCCACCCTTACCCTGTGCGCCGGGTCGGCTCCGGAGCCACCTATAGCTACCCACTTGGCGCCGCTGCAGACCAGCATCAGGTAAGCATCGGCATTATCCAGGCTGATATCCGCGCCGCCTGGCAGCCAGATGTTGCCAACGTCATGCTTAATTACGATAGTCCTGGCGCCATCAGCCGGGCGGATCAGTATAACCTCTCCCTCAACGCCACCATTTACAGTCTCAAAATCATCTGTAAGTTCATCAGCCTCGGTGTCAATGGTGTGGTGTGAATAGCTTTTTGTCACGGCACCGTTAGCGATGGTCAATTCAACGGCGGCCTCTAGCGCGATGTTGGTTTTGAGATAGAGCAGATCGTTTTTGACAATATAGTCCACCAGGGCACGATGCTTATTATCAGGCGTCAGTAAGGTCTTAGGCTCGATCCACTCAGTCATAAATGCGCTCCAATCTCCATTGAACGGTGTAGGACATTCCGGCGTCGGTTATGGTGTGCTTAATATTGTTGATAAAATAATCAGCATTCAGCCCCAAACATGTATTGATAAGAGTTATGCGGGTCGAGATATCCGCAGTTATGACCGAGTCTTTCAGCATCCCGGGCTTCAAATTCTGAAAGGTAACTATAAGATTGTTGACGCGCGGGTTTTTATTGTCCTCTAAGATTTGGTCAAGTATGATTTGTGTATCGTCCTGACCTAATGAGAATTGGGTATTGAGTGAATAGGTGCGCCTTCCATATTTGGCTATGCTATCTGGGTCTGTTGCGGATAGAGTAACCGTTTGAAGCGGCACTAACGGCTGGCCATGGATTGCGAGTTTGGTAACGTAAGCGGGGTCACCAGGCGGTAGTACCACGTCAAAACTCAAGATATCCCCGTATTGCTCGGCACCTTCAGAGTCTACCCCGACAGCTTGGAAGTAATATGTCCTGTTTCTTGCGAGTTTATGCACAGTCATTGAGAAGGATGCCTCGGCTGGTATTTTGCTGATGTGGCCGCTTGGCGGGTTGTCCAGCCCGATTTTGAAGTACACTTGGTCAGCACCCTCGCTTTCCCCATTCAATGTGGCTTTGGCAAAATAATAATCAACATCTGTAGCCGGGAGAGTGGTGATTGTACTTGCACCATATTCAAATGCGTCTAAACCACCATTTACCTCATCTCCTTCCGTTGCATACGCCTCAAAATAATACCTAACATTGGGAGATATTCCATTAATCTCTTTGCTAAAATTATTTCCCTCGGAAACCGATTGGCTTGTGGTAGTATTCCTCAGAGTGCCATTCTGACTATACCAATCCTCTGTATCCCACCTAAAAAAGCAAGAGGCACTGCCATTAATTGTGCTAAATAAGTTACCATTCAAAGTGGCGGAATTTGGTGCAACATTTGTTGCGGCTAAAGTTTCAACTCCTGTTGATGGCAGCGGCGGGGCATCGTAATAAATCCCGTAATCGTCATATATACTCTCCATCCATCCCCAACCACCTGGTACTTCATTAACAACAGCTTTACAATTGGGATGATTGTGGGCAGAACAAGCTGTCAATCCAGTTATCAAATTCCAAGTGCCCTCTGGGCTAATATATTGCGCTGCAGCAGTAGATATTTTATGTGAGTGGGAGCCTGCGGTAAGAGATGGTGAAGATTCAAGTTCTTCTTCTATTTCGTATGTGAGGGCTACATGGCCAAATCTATATAATGCGCAATGTGCTCCATCGCAGCCCCCAATATTTTCGGATAGCATGGTTGCCGTGGTTAGTATTTTGATTCTATTGTATTTGTGGGTATGACCGATAGTATTTTCATCCTGAGAATCAGTCTCCCATAAGTTATCGTCCCAGACCCATTTAGGAAACTCAACCAAAGACCCAACAGAACATAGGCAATTACTATGGCCTTCGGGACATGCTTCAGTATATTCCCCAGCGAAAGTGGAGAAAGTTCCACTTACTACCAGATTCCCATACTGCCCACCATTATTAAATTTATGGGTATGCATCAGTCATAAATCCTTTCCAATCTCCACTGGACTGTATAAGAAGCCCCTGCGTCAACGATAGTATGCTTTACGTTGTTTATGAAGTAATCCGCGTTTATCCCTAAGCGCGTATTTATCAGGGTTATTCTCGTGGAGATATCTGCCGCAATAACAGAATCTTTCAGTTCACCTGCCCTCAAGTGCTGGAATGTGATAATGAGATTGTTTACTCTTGGGTCTTTGTTATCTATTAAAATCTCGTCCAGTATTATCTGAGTATCATCTTGGGACAGTGAAAATTGCGTGTTTAGTGAGTATGTACGCCGCCCATACTTGGCTATGCTGTCAGTATCCGTCGCCGATAATGTGACAGTTTGCAGAGGCACTAAAGGTTGTCCGTGAATAACCAGCTTGGTAACGTAAGCTGGATCACCCGGCGGCAATACTAATTCAAAGCTCAGAATATCACCGTAGTACTTGGTGCCGTCAGTGGCTATGCCGACGGCCTGAAAATAGTATGTCCTATTGCGTGCAAGCCTATGGAGTATTATCGAAAAGGATGGCGCTGCAGGTATTTTAGTGGTGCTTCCAGTGGGCGGGTCGTCAAGACCGCACAGAAAATAGACTGAGGACATTCCATAGCTTTCGCCGTTCAATGTTGCCTTAGCGAAGTAAAAGTCCACACCTGTTGCAGGTTTAGTCCTTATTGCGGGAGATATATCTCCCGTAATAACAATATACGCATTATTCCACCTTGCGAATTGTTGCCATCCCGCCGTTGGGGGCGTGCCGGCAATCTCATGGCTGAACCTGAAGCCGAAACCGTATTGACTATTCCAGTCTATGCCTGATTCAGTCAAGTCTATCTCGACAACATGGTCTACACCGTAACTTGGTTCGTAAGGTGGGCTGCAACTGCCGAGAGTTGAAGTGCAAGGCTTTAGATAGTCATATACCCCTGTGTTGCTAAGGGCTGGAGCTGCTACTACATTAAATGTATCACATGCGCTGACAGGGGTATTGCCGTTCATGTAACAAGCCCTGTTGAATACTATCCGCAGTTTGACTGAAGTGATATTGGAGAATACTCCTGTCGGGAAGTATTGCGCTCCGCTGAGGCTTATTCCGCGCATGTATAACGAAGTGAAGTTCCAGGAATCTATACTGCCGAAGCTCCTGTACTCGGACCCCATAACGGCTCCCCAGTCAATGACCTCTCCTATTTCGCCGTCCCCGTTCCACACTGACAACCAAGTCAGGTCAGGATCGTTGTAGACCGAACTCTTTTGAGTCAACGTATGCAATTCTATGACCGTTTCTGCCATTAGTATCCCCCGATGTTGGTAATTAGCATCGTGGCGCTGGTAGCAGTAAACGTCGGGGCAACCTCTATCCAATTCGGCACCTCTATACCGTGCCCGTCCGGTTGCGTGTTGGCGTCAAAGTAACTCAAATCAGCTTTAATGAAAGTGGCATTTTTACATGGGTATTGATACTGGCAGTAAAGGCTTACCGTCTGGCCTGAATTGACCTTGACGGGGTTCGCCAGATTGTAAATTATTTGGTCTGGCTGAAGTTCCGCGTCTGGCGTGAAGTCGCACGTTATCTCATTGAAAACATTTAACAGATTGAACGTGGACTCAATGTGAGTATTAGTATTGTCGATGGTTAAAGTCGAGTCCGTGATACCAGGCCTGTAATTGGCATCCTGCCATACAAAATTCCCTTGCCCGTCCACAAAACACCTTGCGCCATATTCCAACATCTCTAATTGATTTAACGCTTCCATTGCTGACATTGCGCTTACTGATGCCCACGGGAAGTTATAGGCGCCTGTGTCAATCAGTCGGTTGTCCTCAGGCCAGCCAGCATCGTCAAGGATGTCATTAACTATTTTCCCTGAGGAGATGTTGTCCTGAAGGGCTACATTGGCCATTCCTCGGCTTAGAGCATCCATGCCGTCAACTAAATAGACGTAGCAGTCTTGAGCGTCAAGTCTGGGATTCGGTCTAAGCTCGTTGATAAATCCGGTGAATAGATAGACGGTCCCCGATAAACCTTCATACGAGACCTGAACCTTTTTCCTTGGTAAGATTTTGCCGTAGATCGGAGATGCCTGGTTGTCGGGTGAGTATTTGCCCGTCTCATTCCGCACCAAAAATTCACACGTTCCGGCTTGAGTGCGGCCTAACTCAACGTCTCTTCCTCGCGTGAAATTTAGATTTTTAACATCTGCGGATATGTCGTCAAACTCTCCCGTATAGTTCCCGTCATCATCCCAGTCAACAGATACCGATATGGTCATACTAAGCGACCGTACGTTCTGGTGTTGTTCTCGTTCCTCATGACCTCCTGTATCATTCGCGCGAAGTTTCGCGCATCCTCTCTCGAACCCATGAAGGCCCCGGCTGAGATGTTTACATTTACAGAACGCCCTCCTTGCGGTGATACATTATTCAGCCGATCCAATGGGATTACTGCTTCGGGGCCAGCCTCGCCGATTATGCCCAGGGTAGGCCGGTTGAAAATTCCACCTGCAGCGTGAAAACCAGCTGTCGCCCTAACAGTAACGGACGATCCACCGCTGAATAGGTTATTCCAGCCACTCTGTATATTACTGATGATTTGCTGTATCTGCGCCCAGGCGTCCCTGAAAGGCTTCGTCAGCCAATCCCCCACTGCTACGAAAGCGTTCTTGATACCATTAACTATCCCGACGAAGAAGGCCACGACGGTATTCCAGGCGTTCACGATCCCATCCCTGGCCTGCATGAATGCCAGGCGCGCCTCGTTTATGGCAATATTCAGATTGTTGCGGATAATATCACCCACAATGCCAAACAGCTGTCCTAGCCTGTCCCATTCGGTCACCAGGGCATACACGAAGAACGCCACACCGCCTATGGCTGCGGCGAAAGCTCCTATGGTAACCAGGGCCGTGCCTCCGAACACGCCGGCTATGATAGGGCCCAGTCCAGGAAGAAACGTGCCTAGCCAGGTAAAGGCTTTGATCAGGGGCATCAGCGCCCAGCCTATGCCGGCCACTATCCCACGTGCCGCTGCCAGGCCGGCAACTGCAATAACGATTTGACCAATGGCATTGACCACCTCAGGGTTTTCCTTGGCCCACTTATTCATACCTACCAGCGCCTCAGTAATGGCGGTAATGAACTCTGCCCCCTGCTTGCCGGTGGCGGCTCCTGTTAACGTGTTGAGCAGCTGACCCCAGGCTGCCTCTAAGTCCTCAATAGCCCGCTGGGCTGCCTTGGCCTTTTCGAGATCAGCATCGTTCATCCCGCCGCCGAGTTTATCGAAGGCATCGGATAATTTGGTGACACCCTCGATAAACATGGGCAGCATGGTCGTGCCGTTCTTACCGAAGATAGTGACCGCGATATCTGTGCGGGTGGCTTCGTCCTTCACTTTGCCCAATGCATCGCCAATGGCCTTGAACTGCTCACCGACGCTCATTTTGCTCAGGTCTTCCCAGGACAACCCCAGCTGCCTGAAGGCGTCCTGGGCTGCCTTTCCGCCAGTCCTGGCGTCGACCAGCGTCCTCTGCATCTTCTTTATCGAGATATCCAGGCCAGACATATCGCTGCCGGTGAGCTTGGCCGCGTAGCCCAGCTGCTGGACTTCTTTGGTGGTTAGTCCTGTTTTGTCGGCCAGGTTGGCTATGTCCTCGCCCTGCTGGGCCCAGGATTTGAAGGCGGTCACCACGGGCACCATGATGGCCGCAGCTAGCGCCGTTGATTGAAGGGCCGTTGCCTTCAGGTCGGCTTGGATATTGCCGAACGACCTCTTGAACTGTCGCTCGGCATCCCCGAGTTTTTTATTAAAGTCAGTAATGTTCGCCCGTATCACAAAGACGAGACTTTTCTCTGCGTCAGCCATCTTTTACCTCGAAATACCTCTGGTAGAGTTGAATAATCTGCATCATCTGTTCCGGTGTCTGCTCTTTTTTCTCTGCTTTGCCAGGCATGAAGTCCTGCGGCGTGAAAGCGTTTGATTTCTTGGGGTCACGGTGTATGTTGGCCAGCACGGAGCAGATCAGCCCGGCATGGTAGTCCTGGCGCTCGATTAGTGAAGCCCGGCGTTTGAGCAGGGCGCTCAACTCTTTTAAGGTGAGCGCCCAGAAATCATCCTCAGAGAGGTTAAGGTCGTACCTCCCGACGGCCCACAGGGTCAGCCAGTCGAGAGGCTCGCCGCGTTTGGGTCTACGTTACCTTGGGGCACGGCTGCATTTATCACTTTGGGTATCAGCTGGATGAACTCAACCATCTTGTTGATGTCGACCATGTATTTGACGTCTTCCAGCTTTAATGTCCTGTCCTCCCAGAGCAAACAGGCCCAGAGGAAGGGGACAATCTCCTTCTGTGTAAAGCTGGCCGGGTCGGCATCGCCGGAAAGAACATCTATCCCGGTGACTTCCTGGAACTTCTCCATGCCACCCATGGTCCATTTCAGGTGCCGTTCCTTATCGAGAAATATCGGTATAGCCTCCATTTAGCTGGCCGCCCTGGCTACTCTGACGGTGTAGGTCTTGGCTACCTTGCCGGTCTCAGTCACCACGATGGTTATGGCCGTCACGCTGCCGGCGGCTCCCAAGGCGATCGAGCCGGAGGCCTCGCCAGTAATAACGGTGTTGCCATTGACGGTGAGAACACCGGCTGTGGCGATCGGTGTCACTGTGATCGAGCTAATGTCAGTCTCTACTGTCGCCACATAGTCATAGACGGTGCCGGAAGGCGACGGTACGATAATGGCATCATCGCTGATCTCGAAGAAGGGAGTGGTCAACCCAGTTGAGGCGCCGACGGCCAGTATGGGTCTGCCGGAGATCTTCAGAGAGGCGGAGAAGTCTATCTTTCCACCAACAGCGTAGTCGCCGACCTTGAACTTGGACACCAGCGCGGAGAAAGACCATGTGGCTGTGATGGCTGTGGGAAGAGTCAGGACGAACGACTGCACCGTCATGGCTAGCTGGTCGGCCATCAGGGCAATCTGGCCGTCAGCATCCCCTGCTATAAAATTACCTTCTATCGGCACCTCGCTGGTATCAAACCACGTGCCGATGAATTCCTTAAAGCTGTCCGGAGAGGCTAGTGTGGTGACGTCCAGCGTCTCCAGGTTGATCTCGATGCCGCCGATCTTGGTGATCTCGGCAATGGTGTGCCCGTCCCTGGCTAACGTTGCGCCTTTGGCAGCAATGGCATTACTCATGATTTTTCCTCCTACTCGTTGTAGTCGATTAGATATTCCACGGGTATGTGGTAAAGCCCGGTCTCGGGCTCATATAAGTCTTGTTCTCCGTCATACTGGATACTGACCCGCACACCGCCAGCTCCGCCGATGATCTCGTTGTTCTTGTCCTCCAGTGCCAGCTGTATTTGCTCCGCTATCTGCTTAGCTGCGTAATAGGTCTGGGAGAAGATGGAGAACTGGAAGCGCGAGTTCACTAGATGAGAGGAGGCGGTTAATGTCCGCCCCCTTGTCGCCGAGACCTTGAAGAACACGACGTAGGGCATCTGCACGTCCTGCGGCGCCGTGACATAGTAAAGCCTCTCCCCGATAAATGCGGCCAGGGCTGTCTGCGCTAGCAGGTGTTTCAAGAGGGCGTGTTCAACGTACATTACTTTCGTGCAGCTTCCATGATCATATCCAGAAGCTTATCCTTGATCTGGGTGTAGATGCGGGCCACGTTGGTATCGACGGCCGGGCGGAAGAAAGGTATTGCAGGGCCTATACCGGTCGGTCTACCCGTTGTCTTCTGAATGCGCGGCCGGGTGCCGTACTCAATCAAATGAGCATGTGGCGCTATCTTACGGTCGACGGCAGCGGCGGCCGAGCGCGGGTAGTTGCTGATCTGTTTCAACTGTTTAGCCTTGACCGATTTCTTGAGGTGGCCGGTCGGTCCCAGAGGCGCTTTGTCTTTAGCTGCGGCAGCGATTACCTTGGCACCTTCCAGCATCACGGGCTCGACCTTGTCGTTAGGCAGGGCTTTGGATAATTCCAGCAAGGTCTCGGCAAACTCCTCTTTGCCTATGATCTCCAGTGTGATATCCATCAGTCCAGGCTCTCCGCGTACATTAAATGAAGCTCTCTGTGGTTTTCCTGTGGGTGCACAACCGAGACGATACTGAGTATCCTCTCACCGAACTTGATGCGCATGGTGGGCAGTATGCCTTCGCGGTAGCGTATCCTCACACGTCCGTCGACCTTGGATTCCAGCTGGTTGGCAGCATAATAGCTGCGACCCACGGCAGGCTCTATGGCGGCCCAGCAGCTGCAGAAGGTGCTCCAGGATGGTACGACCTCGCCAATCTCATTCTTCGAGAGACTTGGCTGCTCGATGATAACCAGGTTCCTTAATTGTCCGGCGCGCATCAGAAGCACCTGTCCTGCCAGAGCAGGGCATCCACGCTCAGAGGCGCAGGGTAAAGCTGCGACTGCGAAACGGCCTCTCTGTTCTCGTAATAATGTCCGATCAGCAGTTTCATAGCATAGAGGGCTTTGACCGGCACATCCTCTACCGCGTCACCGTAACCGCAGATGAAGGTGATGCAGAGGCCATTTGTCGGCCTTAAGGCTGTCGAGGGCCAGGACTTGCCATAGTTGAGTGAGAGGCGGCCTGGCTGGGATTGGGTGTCCACGTAATAGTTGCTGTCAAGCAGGGTGTATTCAAGGTTGGCCGTGTCGTAATACTTGATTGAGGACACGGACTGCAGAGGTGGCCAGGGGAGGTAGATATTATCTATGTCCGGAAACTTGTCCAGCCACAGTTCCCAGGTCTGCGTAATGTAGGCCCGTCGCTGGAATCCCTCGCAATACTGCCGCGCTGCAGAAATCAGAGACGAAAGCAGGGCGTCTTCAGCTATGCCAGTGTCCAGACGCAGGTGCAGCTTGACCTCATCGAGGCTAAGGGGCTCAATCGCCGGGGCGACAGTCTGCCTCAGAGCCACATCTGTCCTCGCTTAATGAAGATCCCATATTCAATGATCATTTGATGTTTATGCCTCGCTTGAGCTTGTCCTCGACCGGTTTGGGCGGCGCCGGACGGCCGCACTGGACGCATACCAGCTGACCGTTACATTGTCGATAGTATTTACACTTGCAGACCGACTTGGAGGGCGTTACGGGCGTTACATTTGAAGCTGTAACGCCCTCGCCCTTATGTTTGTCACGGTAACGCCGCACCCTTTCGCGGATCTGCTCGCGCTCTTTATCCGTGCTCATGCCGTGATATCCAGCCAGATCACCAGCAGCTTGTCACCAGTGGTGTTTGTTCCATCGGTGTTATTGATCTTGCCAGCCCCTGCCGTGAACTCACTGGTCAGGTCGGCTACATCGTCCAGGTGGCCATCAGCTACAAAATGCAGGACGGATACCAGCTGATCACCAGCAGTTATTCCAGTCACGGTATGGTCTCCGGCAGCACCTCCGGCAATCCAAGCTACTTTCAAGAATCCGCCAGCCAATTTTCCCTTGGAAACAGCAGCAGCGCCTATCTTGGTCTCGGTGACTGCGCCGGTTCCGATCTCTGATTCAACGATATCGCGGACGGAGTTCCAGGTCGGTGAGGCTTTGGTGTTGGTGTTCTGGTAGACCTTCTTGTTGGTTGTATCGATCAGCAGATCGCCGGGCTCAGCAGATCCGGCCAGCGTCCCTTCGGTGCCATCCGTGGGAGCGCCGGCATTGGTCCACAGATGCTGGGTCGGCTCGGCCTCGGTGGTGTATTTGGTCCAGGTGGGCGAGGCTTTGGTATTGGTATTCTGATAAAGGTTGCCGTTGGCGTAATCGATGAGCAGGTCTCCGGGGTCGGCTACTCCGGCCAGGGTGCCGGAGGTGCCGCTCGTAGGTATGCCGTTATTCATCCAGGGTCGCTTGGTGGCGCCCTCGATTACATTGCCGCCTTGTATGATGGGCATATTTTTCCTCCTGAATAAGAGTTGGGCGGGCACCAGGCCCGCCCATCTGGTTTAGATGCCGGTCACTTTGCAGAAGGCCTTGGGCCTAAAGTGCACTACCGTGCAGCGCATGTCTGCGCGGATGGCCTGCTTGCCGGCGATGAAGTAGGTGTCATGGCTGTCGGAGATCTTGATATCCAGCCCGCGCCGCATGTAAAGGGCGGAATACTGGCCGTAGGCTCCCACGATGCCGGTATTGGCCACCACGGCCATGGACAGCACGACGCGGATGCCCCACATCCTTTCGATGCCTGGGTCCAGCGGGCTGCCGAAGATGTAGATACCGTCGGAAGTCCTGAGCAGGCGTATGTCCTGCCAGTCAGCCGGGTTCATGAAAACGACGCCGGGTTCGGCGAAGCCAACGGTGCGGACCAGTGTGAAGGCCTTGTAGAAGGCATCCGGCGTCGGGTCGGCGCCCTTGGCCTGGGTCTGTATGCCGGACACATTTAGTGTGCCCATCAGGTTGGGTGGTGTGCCGTTGCCGTTGAGTATCTGGGAATCGAGCCTGGCCTCCAGCATGTAGGCCAGCCGGTTGTTGATGTAGGCGGCCATGCTGGGTACGTCCTCCAGCTGCTCATCGGTTACGGGCAGCCAGACGGCGATCTTCTCGACCGGTACGCTGCGCTCGGTGAAGGCCAGCGCTGCCTCGCCATATGTCCCAGCCTCAGCAGTCTCAGCGGCGTTGTTGGTGAAGGTGGTCTCCTCCATGTACTTGATGGCAGCCTGGGAGGTGGGCAGCACAGGCAGCAGGTCAGCGACCATCAACGGCCGCACCGCGTACTGCTCCACCCTGGGGATGCGCACGCTCTCCGGAGCGAAGCCGGCTGTGCGCTCAAACAGGGTTTTGATGTCTACGTCCAGGCTGGATGTCTGGCCCTTGCTTTTAAGGGCCGCGCTCTCCATGACCATCTCGCCCAGGGATTTGCGGGCTGCTGGTGAAGGGTCGGCCTTGGGTACCGGCTGTGCGTTGGCCATCTCGTCGGCGCGTTTGCGGCTCTCAATTAGCTGATTGGCCTGGTCGCGCTTCTTGCCCAGGTCGTCCAGTTCGGCATTCATGGCCTTGATGGCATCGACCTTGGCAGCTGTGTCACCGCTCAAGGATTTGACCTTGGACATATCCATGTCCGGTCCAGCCTCCTCGAATATATCGTGGAGGACTTTGGATTTGGCTACAATAGCCTCATTAAGTTCTTTAAGGTTCAATTGTTGACCTCCGTTTAATTCAGATTGCGTAATGTCCTGGAAAATGCCAGGTACAGGCTGCCGACCACGGATTTGCTGGCCGTATCAGTCTCGTCCAGTAGCGTCTGCAATTCGGCAGACAGGGTATTTAACTGAGACTGCAGGTCTTTAATCCGATTGCGGTTAGCCTGGGATAAGGTGCGGCCTTCCTTGCGCCTAAGATCGGCAAGCGATTTTGAGCGCTCAACCACTCCAACGACAGCAGCAAGCGCCGTCTCGAAATGCTGAGCGAAGGGAGCACCGTCGTCTTCTTTGATAGCCAGGGTAGCCGTTCCTACGCCGGCACCCTTTAATACTGGCGATATCTCAACAGGGTCGACAGATTCCAGGATCCTCACCTGTTTGCCGTCGATCTCCTCCATGTTCCATTTGACCGGCCAGAAGCCGTAGCTCCATTCCTGCAGGCTGCCGGTGAATTTGACCGCCTCATAGTGCTCACGGCCGGAAGCGGAATTAAGATTGAACTGGCCTTCCGCGATCACGGCATCGCCGATCTCCCTGATCACGGCCTTGCCCACAGGGAGGGCGCCTTGCCATGAGCCGTGCTGATAGGCAGAGATGAGGAGTTCCTTACCGGTAGGGAAGGCGCCGGATTTAGTGAGGTCGCCGTCGCTGTCAACCACGTTGAGCGTGGCAATCTGCGCGGTAAAAGCCCCTTCCTGTGCCTCTTTGAACTGTATTTTTATCGATTTGTGTTCCATGTGGCCTCCAATAAAAAAGGCGCTCACATCGAGCGCCTTCGTGGTATGTTTATAAGATATGGCTGACCTTTATTTACACAAATGTGATGTCTGCGACCATACTGTTTATACAGATGGCCCTAATGAATTCTCTCGCAATGAGAAAGGTGACTTTGTCCAATTGATGCATCCGGTTGATATTGACAGTGCCAATATATTCGGGCTTAGCGCAAATATGTAATGCACCGATTGTGCCACTAACAGTGTAGTCAGAATAGTGGAGTTTATGCATCCCGAGGACATACCGTCGCTGGTATGGAGTGGCCGTTGGGAACCCAAGGATGATTACAAAGATGGGACAACCCCAAAATGTCCTTCCTGTGGTAGTAGCCGCATGATACTTCAGGGTGATGAAGTTGAGATCTTGAGGTGCCCAAAATGCAAGAAAGTCACCCTAAAGAGCGAGCATTACGCATAGACCTAATCTGGCCATTTAGGAAGCAGTATCTAGATGTTAACAACGATTGTCGGACAAGAACGAATAACAAAGCAGTTAATAGACAGCATAGATCATTTTCTAGAGGCTACTAGTGCGAGGACGCCTCCCACTATTAACAGTGGACCTCCCAAAAGATAACCCCCTGAGATGGCAATGAATCCGGCTATTCCACTTAGAAGCATAATGATGCCTGCTATTTTAGGCTTTGCCATAGCCATCGCTCCTCCAATTATTCCAACAAGCGAAATTGGAATAGCTGCCCAGCCCAACCCCACTACAGTTTCTGCGCCACTGGCTTTAAAAGCGCTTCCTATCCCACCAACGACTAATGCAAAGATTGCTCCCATAAAACCGGCAAGTCCACCTATAATGCCTAATATTAACGCAGCTATTTTAAGACCACTGTTTCCTCTGGTTTTTATATGATTTTGATATGTCTGTTGTTGCGGAGCTTGGAATGGTTGCTGAAACTGCGGTTGCTGAAACTGCTGTTGATACTGTGGTGGTGACTGATACTGTGAAGTTGGAGGTGGTGGCTGTGGTTGTTGCCACTGTAATCCATTGCCACAACGGGAACATCCCGGCTGACCATAGGCTACATTGTTACCGCAATAAGGACACTGATACCAGTGCTGCATTAAAACCCCCTGTCTATCATGACCACTTCCTCTGGCATATCTTCACTACGGTCGAATAATTATCATGACGGTTATCTGCGAAGTTATTTGAGCGAACATCCTGATAAAGTAACATTCATAAAATAACCGCTCTGTTTGCCTTGTATTGTCACAGTTTGCCCCTTGGACAATTTGGCTAATTCTGACTCAGCTCCTTTGTCAAAGAAACACTGCACTCCCACGAGTGAATATTTCCCACCATCGCCGATAACAACATAGGGGTTGCTCAATATATCTTTACCAATTGAACTAACGACGCCAGTGACCAATAGGATTTTACCTTCGTATTGCACATCAGCTGCCACTTGGTTAGCTTCATAGGCTTTGTATAAAGCGCCAGCACTCACTTGAATTGCCTGGGCTGTCGGAGTCTTAGGAACATTTGGACTGGACGTAGTTGGAGTTTGAGATGGGTTAGACGTGGACGATTTCGAACCGGAGTTTATACAAATGGCGCAAGAACCTATACATAGAAGTAATCCACCTGCAATAATGCCAAATACAATTTTCCCTGTGTTTGACTTTGGTTTTTCGGGTTCTTGCGGAAACCGAGGAGGATGTTGTTGGAATTGTTGAGGAGCTTGGTCTGGCTTTTGATACTGCTGCTGGTACTGTGGTGTTGACTGATAGTGTGAAGGCTGTACTGGTTGTGGTGGTGGTTGTGGTTGTTGCCACTGTAATTTATTGCCACAACGGGAACATCCCGGCTGACCATAGGCTACATTGTTACCGCAATAAGGACACTGATACCAGTGCTGCATTAAAACCTCTTCCTTTCCATCTGCCTTTATTATTTCGAACAAAAACATTATAGATGAGCAGTCAATAAATGTGAAGTTCTAGTAGAGGATTTTGCGTTCTAGTGTAGTGCTTCCAACATATCGTTAGTTATGATATGCTGGTCACTACACCACAAAATAGAAAATGCACTTGGTAGCGAACATATTGAACCTGAGAGCCAACTTTTGTGGTGTGTTTCGATTCCGTATCAATTGATCCATTTTCAGCCTAGCAGGGTCACTTATACTCCTTTTGTTCGTTTGTTCTTAATAATTGCAAAGCCGGCACCATATTTAAAGGGTTTAAATAAATATCGCCTTCATTACTAGGCAGAGGGTTCTGGTTTTCCAACTCTCTGATATCATTTGCCGACAACCATCCCCATTGACGGCCCGTGGCATAAGCCTGATAGCGTGCCTGAATATTCCCTCTGAGTAATCCATCGACTAAGAATTCGGCAAAATAGTCTGCCCTCTCATCAGGGTTGAGCAGCTTCTGGTTGATCGACTGCTCCCAGCGGACCAGCCAGGGACGCATGGTGTAGACCACGAATTCCAGTGCCTGCTCCTCTATGTTGGAGAAGGTGGCTCGGTCAAGGTCTCCGATCATGTGGGGCGGTATGTGAAAGAATGAGGCTATCTCGTTACGCTGGAACTTGCGGGTCTCCAGGAACTGAGCATCGTCCGGCGGTATGCCGATCTTGCTCCACTTCATACCCTCTTCCAGGATGGCCAGCCGGTGCTGGTTGGACAAGCCGGAGTGCATCTCGTTCCAGGATTTACGCAGGTTGTCCTGTGCTTCCTTGGAGAGCTTGGCCGGGTGCTCAAGAACACCGCCCGGAGCCGCGCCGTTGCCAAAGAACCTGGCGCCGAACTCCTCCGTGGCCAGCGATAAACCGATGGCTTCACGTGCCAGTGTGATGGGAGGATAGCCGACAAGCCCGTCAAAGCCCAACCCAGGGATATGCCAGACGCGGTATGCAGGCAGGGTTACCATTGCTGCACTGTTCGGTAAGTAATATTTGTAAATAATCTGGTCGTTCTCTCTCCAAACCTGCATCCTATCCGGCCGTAATGGCCAGAGCGCCTTAACTTTTGTGTAGTTGTCCCATTCAATCTCGGCATAGGCGTTGCCCCAGGTAACCAGATGCGCCATCAAAGTCTCGCGGAAGGTAAAGCTGTTCATCTCTGGATTGGGTATATCGTGCAGTATCTGGAAAAGAGGATGTTCAATTGCCCTTTGTTTGCCTCGTTCCAACCTCTTGTACATATGCAGCGGCAGGGACGCCAGTGTTTCAGATAAGATGCGCACGCAGGCGTAAACCGTTACAACCGAAAGCGCGGTGGTTTCTGTAACACTGGCGCCGGTGTTGCTCCTGCGCCAGTAGAGGTTAAGCGGGTCATCCACCCTATTAAGGGAGTTGCCAACTGATTTACCGAGCAGCTTCTTTAAAAACGGTATCTTCATATAACTGTCAGTCCCTGCGTTTCATACATCGATGTCTCGATCAGGTTGCTGTGCCGGCTTGCTCGGTCGATGGACATGATCAATGCCACCATGCCGTCTATCTTCTGGGTCGATTTCTCCTTGTCAGGCTTGAGGTTGCCAGCGGGATCCATGCGCACGACCAGGTTATCGCAGTTCCATCTCAGCACAGGATGCCCGCCGTGCCTGATCTTCCTGCTCAATACCAGGTTCATCAGTTCCTTGGTAGGGGCGCTCATGGAAGCGAAGCCCTGTCCAAATGGGACCATAAGGAAGCCATCGTCGGTTAAATCCTGGCTCAATTTGGTCGCTCCCCAGCGGTCAAAGGCGATCTCGGCAATGTCGTATTTCTCTCTCAGCTCGTGCAAGGTGTGGCGGATGTACTGGTAATCGATAACGTTGCCTGGTGTAAGAGTTATTAACCCCTCTTTGGCCCAGACACGATAGGGCACCCGGTCCCGTTTTTCTTTGTCCACTGCGGTATCGCCCGGTATCCAGAAGTGCATCAGCACGTCAAGATAGCCATCATCACCAATGAAAACCAGCGCCAGGGCAGTGAGGTCAGTAGTGCTTGACAGGTCGAGGCCGGCGTAACAGGTGCGTCCGTTGAGTTTCTCAACATCGACGGCATCGTTGCAGGCGTCCCAGGCGTCCATGGGCAGCCACCTTTCCACGGAGTTGACCCACTGATTTAGGTACAGCCGCCTGAAGGCCATCTCCAGGGCCGGCGTCTCCTGCGCCTTGTTGCAGAGTGTTCGCATCTCGTCGATGCTGCGGAAGCTACCTAGCGCCGGATTGCATGACGCCCAGACCTTCTCGGCTTTCCAGTCCGCATCCTCGGGAGCGGAAAAGATCACCGGCAGGAAGGTGGGATCCTCGATGATGCCGTTCTGCACCTTAAGGGCGTAATTATGCTGCTCCCAGCAGATCGAATTGCGGTCATATCCCGCCGTGGTGATCACCAGCGTTAAAGGCTGGCGCCGTGAGCCAGTTGAGGTCGTCAGGGTGTCCCATAGATCGCGGTCGGGCGCAGCGTGCAATTCATCGTAAATAATCCCGTGCGCATTGATGCCCCACTTGGTGAAGGCCTCAGCCGAGATGGCGCTGTAGAAGGAGTTGTACCTGCGATAGACGATGCGCTTCTGGCTATCGACGATTTTAGAGATATTAAACAGGTTGGGCTCCTGGCGTACCATGGCCGCCGCCTCGTTGAAAACCAGGGCGGCCTGGGGCCTGTCGTTGGCTGCACTGTAGATTTCGCAGCCTGCCTCGCTGTCGGCATAGAGCAAGTAGAGCGCGATAGCAGAGGCGACAGTCGTCTTGCCATTCTTGCGCGGCAGCTCCACATAACAGGTACGGTACTGGCGGCTGCCGTCCGGATTCACGGTGCCGAACAAGGGGCGTATGATCTTCTCGCGCTGCCAGTCCTGCAGGATGAAGTTCTGTCCGGCCCACTGGCCCTTGGTGTGTCTGAGCTTCTGGATAAATTCGACAGCCCTCCGTGCGCGTGCTTCGCTGAAATTCTTTCTCATTGCGCATTTGTCGTTTCTTTGCAGAAATCGAGCAGTTTATTCCAGCCGTCATCTTCACCTGGCCTGCTAACGCTGATTCTCCCACGGCTGGCGGGGGTCATGCCGAACTCGATCAGAAACTTGTGGCACTGCTCCATGGCTCTGTTGGCCACCCACAGCATCGGTGAGATGATCACGTTGCCGCTCTGCGTCTTATACAGCTCGCCCTTTTCATTGAGCACAGCCTCGGCCTTCTTCCACCTGGCATAGGCCTGGCAGTAGAATGCCAGCTCGGTGCGGTCTATCTTGCTCAGCAGGCCCATATCCTCAAGCTGGGGCACGATGCGCTTCCACTCGGACTTAGCGGCCGGACTGAGATGGTCCGGGCAGGTGGGCCGGCCAGGGTGCGGCTTTGGCTCACGACGATTTATACGGTTTTTATTCTTCTCGCCCTCCAGTATCTTGATCTTGGTGGGGCGAGGCTTACGTCCTTTCATTAGCTATCCTTCAATTTACTGAGCAAACCTATTGACTTCCTCTGCTCCCAGAGTGATGAATGTGAGTAACTTAAAAGTAGGAGGTATCAAATGGCAATTAGCAATCGCGAGATCAAACCCGGGATGGTGTTGATCGGCAAGTACCACAAGATGGAGCACACCTGCGAGGTGGTAGAACATGACGGCAAGCTTTGCTTCCAGGTCGACGATGGCGCTGTATTCAAAAGCATCTCCGCGGCTGGAAGCGCCGTAACCGGGCAGGCTTGCAACGGGTGGGCATTTTGGAGCGAGACGGATAGAATCGCTTCAGGCTCACAACCGGCACAGATGCAGACCATTGAAACTGGCAGTAAAGAAGCAAGCCGGCCGGATGTGGACAAAAAAAGCGTCTGCCGCAGGAATCCCAATCAGAAAGGCGTGCCGGAGGGTCAGGTTCGCTGGTACTGCTATGCATGCCGCAAAAGCTTCTTGCTTCCTGCGGGTCAGATTCCCTCAGGATGCCCTGGTCATCCGGTCAAATAAATAGACCGATAATAATCAGCGAACAGGCTCCAGATCGGGGCCTGTTTTGCTTGTACGCGATAGCTTATTCAATCTTTGAAGCCTGCTTGCCGGTGAAGTTCTGCCAGCGGTTGATGATCACATCGCAATACTTGGGGTCGAGCTCCAGGCCGCAGAATCTGCGCCCCATCTTCTCACAGGCAATCAGCGTCGACCCCGAGCCGGTAAATAAGTCCAAGACCAGATCGTTGAGCTGGCTGCTGTTCTTGATAGCACGCTCGGCCAATCCCACCGGCTTCTCGGTGCTGTGTACCATTTTGGTGTTGTGAACCTTATCGACCTGCCAGAGGTCGGTCTCTGAATGACCGCCGAACCAGCGGTGTGCCTTGCCCTCCTTCCAGCCGTACAGAATCTGCTCGTGCTGGCGATTGTAGTCGGTGTTGAACTTGCCCAGCACAAACTGGTTCTTGGCCCAGACGATCAATTGTCTGAACTCGCATTTATTCTGCTTCAGGTTTCTCTCAAATTCTCCGAAGGAGTTCCATCCGGAGCACATATAATAGGCATGCCCTTCCTTCAAGACGGCAGATATGTTGGCGATGAACTTGCTGCAGAACGCGGTCCACTCAGCCGGGCCGAGGTTGTCATTGAGGATGCCATTAAACCTCTCACCGTGCATCTTGCCGCGATATTCCCAGTTCACGTTATAGGGCGGATCGGTAAAGACAAGATCGATCTTCTCGCCTGCGGTTAACCGCTCGATATCACTCATGGAGGTTGAATCACCACACAATAGCCTGTGAACGCCCAGTTGCCAGAGATCGCCGGGTTTGCAGACTGATTCCACATCCTCCGGTATCTCATCGTCATCGGTCAGTCCTTCCTCCGGCACGTGGAACTGCGTCATCAGGCCTTCGATCTCGTCTTCATCGAAGCCGGTAACGGTCAGGTCAAATTGACCGTCGTCTAGCTCCTGCAGTAGGTCTTTAAGTAACGGCAGATCCCAGTCGGTCAAGTCCTGGGTCTTGTTATCTGCGATCAGATAGGCATCAGCCTTGGCGCCCTCCAGGTCAAGGTAGATGGCGGGTATATCGGTGATGCCGGCCTTCTCCGCTGCCTTTAGTCTGGCATGCCCGGCCAGTACGATGCCGTCTTTGGAAACCAGAACCGGGTTGGTCCAGCCGAACTCCTGGATTGATCTGGTCAGTTTGGCGATGGCGCTGTCCGGGTGCTGGCGCGGGTTCTTTTGGTGCGGTTTTAGTTCAGTAATTTTGACGGTTTTTAGCTTCATTTGGGTGGTAGACCCCCCCTAGTCAATTCTGTGAATTTTCGCGTGGCGCTGGCCGTGCGGTTTAGGCGCGCTCGATCTGTAGAGATTTGGATAGGCCTAGCCCATCGAAGGCTACCCTGATTGGTTATCTAAGCGTCTCTGCCCGTCTTCTGGTCGTGATGGAACTTACATAGCGGCTGCCAGTTGGATTCATCCCAGAACAGTTCCTGATTGCCTTTATGTGGGATGATGTGGTCGACTACGGTGGCTGCGGTTACCTGATCGATGGACTGGCACACTACACACAGAGGATGTTGAGTTAAGAAGCGTCTGCGTGCCTTCTGCCAGCGATAGGTGTAGCCGCGTTCATTGCTTGTATCACGATTGATGTCCTGTTGTCTGCGATAGTCTTTTTGATGCTGGTTACAATAACCTGATCGGTTATCGGTTAAATTAGGACAGCCTGATTGTCTGCATGGCTTCTTGGGTTTGCAGGGCATGATGATTAACCACCAAGATATTGATCACAGCAATATAGTAGAATTAAAACTCATAATAATCTACAGTCGATGATGATGCCATGGCTATTAAGCACGTAATTATCAGTTTGCTATTGATTGGCTTTGTCTTTACAGCTTGTGATCAGAAGGCTGTGCTTAATAATGAGAAGTTTGGTTATTCGATTGAGTACCCGCCTAGCTGGCAATTAGAGTTAAACGCCATATCTACACCAGATATTCACTCTGACTACATATGGGCACCGAAACAATATAAAGGCCTAGTAGCAATTACTGTTTATAATAACTACTCCGGTTTATGCAGCGAGGCCGCCAACGCAGTATTGGATCAGTGTCGGTCTGATTATCAGAACGTAGTAGTCATTCAAAATGGCAAGAATTGCTTAGGCTGGAACTGGTGCTTGACGATTGATTATTATGATCCAGGGACGGGTTCTCTCAGGGACTTCTATTACTATAGGAAAAAGGGCAATCAGCTTTATGAGGTACAGACTACGGGAATTAAGGACGATTATGATTCATTGGCGCTTGATCGTTTAGTAGCCACTTTTAAGCTACAGTGATTTTATCTCTGATAATACGAAAGTAATCGACCAAATAAAAAAGCCCGCATCTCTGCGGACTTATCCAACTTACCTCAATTATATTTGCGTTCGCTTGTATTTGTCAACTGATTGATTTCGTATTTAGCGTGTCAATGGGCATGGAGGCGTTAGCTTGAGCATGGGATTTCTTCTTAAAAAACAATGATTAAAACATCAATTACTATACTTTGACAGAAGATGTTATTAGTGAAAAATTGCTTATTCCTAGGTACAGGTATATGCTGTTATCCTTATACTGACTGATGTAAACTAATAGAAATCAGTACCAAATATTTGGGAAGTTACATGCCCATGAGTATGACAAACGAAGAAAAAAGAGTGACCATATATTCGACATCGGAATCTCCAACAATACCAAATACCGTGACTCCAGAGACACCACTTGAATCTCTAAATATGAATTGGCGGGAAAGAGATTTACCCGAGAGAGAACGTACCAAGCATGTCAACAGACTACACCCATACTTAGGCAAGTTCATTCCGCAGTTAGTTGAAATCTTTTTAAGAAAGTATTTCAAACCTGGCCAAACTGTTTTAGATCCGTTTTGTGGCTCAGGCACAACTCTGGTTCAAGCTCACGAATTGGGTATAAATGCAATTGGTTACGACATTTCAGCCTTCAATATATTGCTCTGCCGCGCTAAATTAAATAGGTACGACTTGGTTAAAGTTAGGAGCGAAATTTTGGATGCCTTGGAAAAATTATCAGATTTTGCTCATGAGTTCGGCCAACAAAAGTTATGGGATACCAATGCAATTGACTTTACATTACCTGAAAGTGATAGTGACTATCTCAAGGAATGGTTTTCCTCAAGAGCTTTAAAAGAATTGTTGGCGTATAGATATCTGATTGAATCCGGTGACTACGAGTATAAAGACTTATTGAAGGTCATATTATCCCGATCTGCTCGTTCCGCTCGCTCAACTACACACTTTGATTTAGATTTTCCAAAGCATCCACAAAGGGGCCCTTACTGGTGTTACAAGCATTCCCGGACATGTTACCCTGTCGACGAGGCTGTCAAATTCATCAAGCGTTATAGCATTGATACGCTTAGGCGCATTGAGGAGTTCTCTCGCCTAAGAACAACGGCCTCCATTGAGTTGTGTCATGCTGATAGTAGAAGCTCACATTTTCCTTCCTTATCTGGAGTCATTACAAGCCCTCCATATGTTGGGTTGATCGACTATCATGAGCAACATGCGTATGCCTACCATTTGCTTGGCCTTGAAGATAGGCGTGGCTTTGAAATAGGCGCCGCCAGGAATGGAAGCAGTCGTAATGCTCAACAGCAATATCAGGTCGATATAGCTGAAGTATTTAAAAATGCCGTTGAAAGTATGCCCGCTGGCGGTCGTGCAGTTGTGGTTGTGCATGATAAATCAAACCTATATTACAATATTGCCGAGATGTGTGGTGTTGAAATAGAAGCTGTGGTTGATCGTCACGTTAATCGTAGGACAGGGCGCAGATCAAGCGAGTTCTTCGAGTCAGTTTTCATCTGGCGTAAAAGATAGATTTCAATAAACCGTCGTTTATGAGATAATCTGTTCCATACATCAAGTCCTTAGGATCCGAGAGGTAGTCAGTTGGAAAATTCACAAGTCATGAAATCTGCTATCCAAAGCGTTATAACATCACTTATGAATAGTGTCCTACAAAAAGTCCTTATTGATGATCCGTTTCTTAAGGATACTTTTAAAGCTGCAAAACCTCTTTACGCCGCGTTGGTACCTGACGAGATATTCAAAGGATCGCACTTCGAACGTCGATTTGTTACTCCATTTGGCAGTGTATGGGAAGATCTGGCAGTTGTAGCTGCGAATGCAGGTCTCGGGAAAGGGATTACTAACTATAGGGTTGAAGGCGTTGTGAAACAGGAACGACTTAGGAGGATCAGCGAAGTACTGAATAAATTGGAACATGCTGAGAAAGGTGAAAAGAAGACTAAACCCGATTGGGACACAGAATTGCGATATATTCTTGCTGGTGCCGGGTCTGATATCCCAGTGACGGTAGTCGTCGATATTTTTGCTGAAGACACAAAAAATAATAAGAAATACGTTTTTGAGTTAAAAGCTCCGCTACCGAATAGTGATCAGACGAAGGTAAGCAAGGAAAAATTACTCAAGTTATATAGCATGAATCCAGTTCAAGTTGATGCCGCTTTTTATGCATTACCATATAACCCCTATGGCACTCGAGCAAATTATAGTTGGTCATTCCCGGCTCGCTGGTTTAATATGCGCGAGGACAAGGTTGTATTAATTGGCGAAGAGTTTTGGGAAATGATAGGCGGGTTAGGTACTTATAAAGCTTTCATCGATGCCGTCAATGAGATTGGTAAGCAATATAAAGAACGCATCTATCGAGAATATTTAGGTATCGAACCACCTCCTGAAGCTTTGGAAAGCAGTCTCTAAATATAAAGTTCATTGAGCATCATGTTATGGCTTATAGATTGTTAGATGTCGCGGGGAATGACATAACACATCATGATCTCCAAGATAAAGGGCCTTGGTGTCAGCACGGTGCCAGCAAAGAGGAAGTGTTTGTCTTAACCTATGGGAAGAAGCTAGATATTATAGTCAATCCTGCCAAGAAAACTGATCCGTATGCGCCGGATCTATTGAATAATCTGAGTAATAAATTAGGAGATCTAAAAGTGCAGAATACTCCTTTTTTTCAAGCGAAAGAGCGTTTTTCACTTGATCCCCAATTTACCGTTGTATTCAATAAAAAGGATCGTGATCGATATAATAGGCTTCATCCAAATCTTGATATATATTTTTGGGTTGATTGGATCGTAATTAGCTTTATATCAGGTGCTCAGAATATATCCGTTAATCCCATGTGCGGCATATGGCATATTCCTTTTGCCTCTTTGAATGCACTTTGCGACTCCGCTCCTCTTCATGAATACGGTCAGCGAAGACATGATACACGTGGCAATGCCCGCTCTAGTTATGTTATAAGTTTAACTAATACAGCGTTTCGACATCTTATACAGATTTAGACTTAAATCACGACACTGCTGTATTAATATATCAGGTATCGAATATGAGAGAAACAACTGACCGTATCATAAGAACCGCAAAACAGTTATCAGTCACTGATGCACTATTAGAATCCGCGGACAATGAATATCGTAGCATGCGTGGCAAATTAATAGGCGTTTCTTCATATCCTGATTTCCTTAATACGCTCTACAGCGGACAAAATAGCAGACAAATGGTATTGGGCGATCTTTTTGAATACATAGTGGCTGGACGAGGTTACTGGTTGGCTGCAGAAAGTCCGGAGAAGTTTAAGGATTACATTCGTATAATTCTTTATCTAATCAACCTTGTGCTTATTCAAGAAAGTGTATTTTCAGCACGCATCCCTCAACGCAAGCTTGTTTTGGAACAATTGAAGGAGCAAAAAATACAGGATTTTTTCAGTTCAATTGATGAGGAAGAGTTGTATGATGAGTTCATTTCCTCCTCAGATCGCATCACTGTGACCGGTGAGACTAGGAAGCTTTACAAAGTTATGGATTCTCTTACACCGAAACCTATTGGAGTAGCGATCGAGTTAATTGTATATATTTACCTTCTAAATCGGCGAGTCGGTTATATAGTTCCTTTGTTATTGAGTCAAAGACTCTTCGGTGGCAAAATGTTAATTGCGCCACCCGATTATTTAGTACTACTTGGAAAAGGTCAGGGGTTAGGGATTGAGGTTGGCGGAGGAATGGGGCAATACAGTCTTACTCAGGGGAAGCTTGAACAGGCCAACCTATTCATTCAGGAAACCGGCCTCCCAGTTATTACCGCAGGAGTTCCTCACCTATATAGGTGTGAAACCTGTAACTGTTGGTTAACTTTCTGTGAGGAAATTATTGCGCGGACAGCCAGCGGTGAAAGCAATCAAGAGTCAATCAGTTGCGTCACATGTAGCAATTTCGCAGACGGAAAATGTGAAGATATCATATACTACGGTCAAATACAGCCAAGCGGAGATAGGCGGCGCCACCATTATAACCATTACCTCACACACCCCTATGTGCAAACAAAAGGTCTAAGTGATGACAAAGCAAAGGCGAGTAAATTAATTCAGTATTTTCCCGTTGTGAAAGGATTGGATCAGCTTCCCAGATTTTAATTCCTCCCAATGTGGTAATTACCAAGCTTAAGCTATATTCCAGAACCACAAGGTTTCGTTCGAAAATGAAAAGGCTGTAGCCAAGCAAATTGCTCTTATTTACTTATTCTTAAACTTACTATTCAAAATTTTCCGCATTCTCGTTACAATTCCGTCGCAATAAGGTGTTTCCGGCCATTCATCCATGATATAAACCATAGCAATTTCCCTTTGCATTTGAGATAGGCGCCTAGCATGAAACCTAATCTTTTCCGCAGTCACATCTTTGCACAGTTCGAACCACAGATCATTCTTTGGGCAAAGAGAGGACATTGCCCGATCAATATCGGTCTTCCAAATGATGAACGTCTCGGCAGGGTTCTTCTTGCCAACCGATTTGAGGTATTCTTTGGCTTTATCGATCGGTAGATCACCAGAAGCTATTTCGAGATAGTGCACCAGGATAAACTTAATTTGTTCGTTACCGTATCCCATCACTGCTCCTCCATTTCGGCTTCATGGCCATTAGCCTTGAGATCTCCTCAGGACTTTCTAGCTTGGCTTTGACCGTGATGTTTCTTTGTGATTTGGCCTCCAACTTTCGTTTGAATTTGGCCATTAATCTCATCCAGATCGCCCGACTGGTCTCGTTGCAGCAGTTTATGAATTCAGGCATTTAAGACCTCCCGTATCCCGTGTGCTTCAGAATGGTGCCGGCCGCATAGCAGTATCAGATTGTTAAGTTCGTCCTTGCCTCCCCGTGACTTCATGACTTTGTGGTGTATGGCCAGCCCGCGGAAATCTCCGGGGCCCCGGCAGACTTCGCAAAGCCGGCCGGCTCTGTCAAGCACTTTTTGTCGCATTTTCTTGGTGATCATATTTGCTAGCCTATGCGATGGATTTGCCTATCATCTCGAACGGCTCACGTATGCCCACGAATTGGCAGCCTTTAACGAGCTTGTATGACCACTCCAGGCCGTTGGGATTGATATCGTCTCTTGCCCATTCCTTGGCCTTGACGATCTTGAGGCGATTGGAGCCATCCATGCCGGCGCTGTCCATGGCCAAGTAAAGGCTGGCCTTCTCCAGTCCGAAGTTCCCGCCACGTCCAAGATCGATATACTCGGTCTGTCCCTTGAGATTCTTCTTGCTGGGATTCTTCTGCACAGCGATGACGGCCAGTCCGTTACCCTTCAGCTTGTCGAAGATGGCCTTGATCTTGGCACCTATCTCGTAGAAGTTGTCATATATCTCCAGATAATCAATCACGCATATGGATTCAGGGAACTTGGCCACCGCGTCATGGAAGTTATCTCCCCGCTCAAATGCCTGGAAGCCTATGCCTAGCGTATCGATGTCAGGGAATTTGTTTAAACGGGCTTTAAGTCGTGAGGCTCCCATCTCGCTGCTGAAATAGACGATGTGCTGCTTCCATTGGTTGAGCAGGCAGAAATTGAGCATCCAGGCAGTCTTTCCAGCATTGCTAGCTCCGGCACAGACAATGATCGACCTGGGAAGAGTGAGTACGAAGCGCTCCAGCTTGAAGGGATAGCGTATCTCTAAGGCCTGGGCAGGGTTGGCATTATGGAGGTCCATCTCCACCAGGTCGTCCTCAACCCTTCTGAAACGTCCGTTAACCCTGGGGTCTCGTTCTAGTAATCCTTTAACACATAAAGCATGAAGTTGTACTCTTATATTAGTTTTATCTCTCTCTATAGTAATAGAGAGAGATTTATATATGTCGTCCGTATAAAACCAGCCGGACGACTGCTCAATAAAATCAAACAATTTATGGCTTAAAGGCGTTATGTCTTCCATCTTTTTTGCAACTTTTCTGCAACTCTCACGATTGGCTTTTAACGTTTATTAACGCTGTTCAGCTTCCCTTGCGTTCATTTCCGTTAACAACGTTAAGAAAAAACTGCCTTTTTTAACGTGCTTTTAACGGTCGTTAATCCGCTCTCCTCCAGGGCACGGATGTACTTTTCGTGGCGCCGCTGATGAGCCAGTGCCTGCCGGCAGAACTCCAATTGATACTCAATCAGCGACAGTTTTGGTTGATGCTTGATCGGCGCCGTCTTCAGCCATTCCAGTTCTTCAAGCAGCTGACGCGGCCCCATGGCCTTCAGCCTCTCGTCATACTCGCGCCGGTATTCCAGCGGCATGTGTATCGGTGCATCGTCGGCCAGCTCCTCAAGTTGAGCAGCGGTCCCTCCGGCCTCGATCCAGTCGCTGACATCCTTGCCGGGACCGGGCAGTCTAACGATCTTCACACACTCAGCAACAAGGTATATTTCACAGGCCACATGAAGAGTGTGCTTCCAGCCAGCCTCGTCATTATCAGGGCAGATAAGAGCCAGGGCGCTGGTCAAGGCCTGAGTGTAACTCTTTCTCCAGCGGCCGGCGCCCATAGCACAGGTGGTGGCTTCAAAGCCGATTTTAACCAAGTTATCGGCGTCCTTCTCTCCCTCACATATAAATACGGGTGTGGTCTTTTTAATGGCCTGGGTTATCTCCGGTAACCGGTAAAGCACAGGCTCTATATCTCTCAGATTGTAGATATAGCCACCCTGTCCATCCGGCCGGCGTTGCGTGAAGGCCTTTGGTTGGTAGCGCACGGTCTCATGAACCACGGCGCCGGCCAGGTCACGGTACTTGTAGACTGCAGCTATCTTCTCTGTCATCTTTGTATGTGCCCGGCCCCGGGAGCGGGCGGGGCCGGGCTATTTGAAAAAGGAGGCATCGCCTGGCTCGGTTGGCTGCGCCGGGTAATTACCGATGGTTGTTTAATCCCGGACACCAGGCGTATCTATTTATCAAATAAATCCTTGGCCACTACCCACAGCCTGTCGATCTCACCAACATACTGCACGTAGGCCAGTGTGCTCTTAAATCTAGGGCGTGCTTCCCGCTTTATATTGCGCCCTGTCCTCAGCCGAAAGGCATCATAGAGATGGTTCCAGATGTGTTCGAATTCAGCGAACTCGCCTGGATGATTGGCCATATACTTGTTGATGAACAGGATGATCTCATTGCGCCGGGTAAGTGGAGGAACAACTGGCAAGAGTGCCTTGACCTCTGGGCCTGACTTGAGCAGGGATACGTCGTTTTTCAGCGAGGCCAAATCAGAAAACACATTTTTAAGCGGGAGCAGATAGCTTATCAGCTCCTGAGTTAAGGCTTTGATGTGTGCCAGATCCTGACCATAGGCAGGGGCAACCTGCGGCGATACTGCCTCTTGTCTCATGGCTGGTACTGCTTCGATCAATCCGCGGTAGAGTACCTTAGCCAACGGGCTGCGAGACCTGCTGATGATGTCATACAGACCGACCTCATCGGTATAGGCCATTCTCTGTACGCCACCCTCTGTGACTGTTTCTATCCAAGTGACGCCACCAGGAAGGAGGTGCCTTGAAAGCACGTCCTCAGTATCATGGAGGTGCCTTGAAGGCACCTCCTTTTTCAATCTCAAAATGACTTTAGCCACTTGTTTAAGACCAAGTGCCGCACATACATCGGCGATACAGTAGAGAATCCTGCCGTCCGCCCCTGGAACCCGCCGGATGGTGTGTTCGTTGAATTTGAAAACCGTCAATTCCTTTGTCATTTGCATCGCATTTCTCCTATTCCTCTTTTGGCTCCATGGCCTCGGCAATCTTGTTCCAGGCAGCATCCAGGTCGGTTATCTCATTAGCATCAGAGACACCGAGTATCTTCAGAATGTCCGCGCGGTAGAGGTCCCATTTGGCATTAGCCCGCGTAAACAGCTGCCCCACCGTGGTAAGCTTCTTGGTACTTTCAGATTTACTGGTGGGCTTGATCTCAGGTAGCGTCAGATTGCCTTTGAGGGCGCCGGCGATGCCACGGATGGTGAAGGCGATCTGCGTGCCCAAAGTCGTCAGCGCCTCCTGCCGATAAGCATTCTTCTCGAACAGGTCCACCTTGCCGGCGATGGCCAAATCAACCAGCGACTTGTAGGCCACCTGAGCTACTATCAGCTCGTCGTTTTTCTGGTAGCTTTTAGCGCCCTTGTTATCCGTCTTGATCATGTAGCAATCTCCTCGGTCATTCAGTTCCAGTCCCTGAGCTTCCAGATCATCTCCCAAACGGAAGGGCTTAAAGGAGATGATCTTCTTCTCAACTCCCTCACACACAATCTCCCAATACTTGTTGCCGCTTTTGGATGTGTTTTCCAGTATGCTTAAGATCTTGGACATGCTTGCCCTCCTTCACAGTTATTGCACAATCTCTCTTTTTCCGGCATCGGCTGCCGCGTGAAGACCCTGAACTTGATGCCGCAGGCACGACAGCGATACCAGCGGTAACGGCCGACGCGGCCTTCGACATACTCGCGGCACCTGGTGGTCGGCCTCAATTGCTCTCTCCCTTGCCGATCAATCCTTCGCGCCTTCCGATGGCCACGGCCAGTTCGATCAACGTCCTGATCCTGCTCTGCACCGCCGGGTCAACCAGCGTGGAAATCTCTTGATTGGATGATGCCAAATCGATTGCCTCCATAATGGATATCTTCAAAACCTGTTCAGGGGATTAATTTGATGCTGTGTTTAGGCTGGAATAGTAACTATATTACTATATTGCTAACAACCTTGTCAAGATGTTAATGTCGCCACGATGCTATTTGTATTATATACAAAGCTATGCGTCAATTTGGACTTGACAGAATTTGTAATAGGTAATATTATTACATCAGTTCGATTGAGGCTCTAAGGAAAGTTTTATGCCGATAACATTAGCTCAGCTGATCAAGGAGGCCCGGAGCAGAGCCGGTTTCACCCAGAAGGAGCTGGCTCAGTACTGTGGTACCAGCCTTGAGAACATAACTGCTGTGGAGAACGGGCGCAACAGAACGCCCTCGCCTGACATCGTGCAGGGCATGTCAAAATATCTTGATTTAGAGGTGACTGAAATCTACTCGGCCATAGGTGGGACGATGAACAGTTATCCATGGGACAGGGTGGGCGATCTGGACTTAAAGGATCCGGAGTTGGAGTTGATGTTCCGCCAGGTGGACAGGTTAATAGACGCAGAAGCTAAGGAAAGGGTCAAGGCCTTCATCAGGTTTACCATAGAAGAAGAGCGGCGCCGCAAACGCCGCGAGATTGCCGAAAAGAAGCAGTCCGACTAATCCATATTCCCTCGGAGGATCATTTGAGCGTTCTCGCCATACAGAAGGCCAAGCAGCTGCATTTGAAGCACCCAGGTATGAAATTCCCATTGGATATGGAAGGCCTGGCTCATCTGGAGGGCTGCGAGTGCGTGATCTGGCCGTTCAAGCACCCCATATTGGAGGTTAAATACGGCCGCTGGATCGGTCTGGCATCCGGGCTGTCCGTAGTGGAGCACCGCTTTTTAATCGCCCATGCCCTGGCGCACCATCTGCTGCACTGCGGCAACCAGCTGACCTTCTATGCCTATCAGGAAAGGCGCCGGCAGGAACATGAAGCGGACTGCTGCGCTGCGCATATCCTCATCCCGGAAGACGAGATCGTCAAGATTGAGATGCTGCCTCCCTGGGATATCGCCGAGCACTTCGGTGTTCCTGAGGAGCTAGGCTTCAAAAGGATCGCCTTGTACGCTACCACGGACGAGATGGAACGCTGGCGCCGATCGTAGCCTTATTCGCGTAAAGAAGCTAACATGTCCAAAGAGATGGAGAACAAACGCTGCTGCATCTACGCCCGTGTGTCCACGGACGAGCAGGCCGAGCGCGATCTCTCTATCCCATTTCAATTAGAAAGGTGCCGCTATCACGCGCAGGGCAAAGGCTGGCGGGTGGTCAAAGAGTATATCGATGCCGGTGAGAGCGCCAGGACAGACAAACGCCCCGACTTCCAGAGGATGATTTCCTCTGCTAGAAACAAAGAGTTCGACATCATATTAGTTCACAAATTCGACCGCTTCGCACGTAACGACTACGACTTCGTGGTCTATGAGAAGGAGCTCGAAGACCTTAAGATAGTGGTCGAGAGCTTGAGCGAGCCGGGAGATGCTTCGACTCCCGCAGGCTACATCAGCCGCAGGATGATGCAGATCATCAGCTCCTGGTATTCCAAGAACCTTGCTGTTGAGGTCAAGAAGGGCATGCAGAAGAAGGTGGAGAATGGCGGCTGGCCCAAGCCGGTCACTTACGGCTATAAGAACGTCTCGGACAAGACACAGTCTTGGATTGAGGTCGACCCTGTCAACGGCCCGATCGTTACCGAGGCCTTCAAGGAGATGGCTACAGGCAAGTGGACCCTGCAGGACTGGACCGAGCAAGCTTATTCATCAGGTGCCCGCAGCAGGCGCGGAACCATGATTCCCAAGACGGTTTGGAGCAAGATCTTCCACAACCGTTTCTATCTGGGCGAGACCTGGCTTAAGCTGGGAGATACTCCAATCAAGGGCAAGCATTCGCCTCTTATAGACGAGTACACCTTTTACAAGGTGCAGGATGTGCTGCGGGAGCACGACAAATTCAGGCAGCGCAGTCATCGTCATAAGTACCTTCTAAGAGGGCTGCTGTTCTCCAACGATGCCAATAGCTCCTGCTGGGCCGAGACGCACCTGCAAAAACAGAAAAGCTATTACAGAAGCAGAAATAAAAAGAATGGAAAGGATATCTATTACAACACCAAACAGGTTGAGGATCAGCTGCCGGACATGTTCAAGCAGATCACGATCTCCAGTGAGGCTGCCAAGCAGCTGAAGCGGGATCTGGTGCAGTGGTTCAACAATGAAAATGACTCCAGCGGTGAGATCAAGAAGACTGAGGCTCGCCTATTTAAGCTAGAGAAGATGGAGAAGAACCTGCAGCAGCTAATGATAGAGGACCAGATCTCCATGAGTGATTTCAAGGAACATAGAAACCGAATCGACGCAGAGAGGTCCAGATTAAAGAACACGGCTGATGTGATCAGTCAGCGACAGAACCTGATTAAAGCTGACTTCGAGGTGGCACTGCAGATGGCCACGGAGCTTGATTATCTCTTTGATAAAGCTAATGAAGATGAGAGACGTTTGCTCTGTGAGACGGTGATCAAGAAACTGAATATTGAGAAGGGGACGATAGTTAACATGGAACTTAATGCGCCCTTTGCGCTAATAGCATCCAGAGCTAACGGTTCGGGAGCTGTCAAGAATGGTGGAGCTGAGGGGATTCGAACCCCTTACCTTCTGACTGCCAGTCAGACGCTCTCCCAATTGAGCTACAGCCCCGCAACAGATGATTAATCTATCAAAAAGCGGCGACAAAGGCAAATCCCGCCCGCTCACTTCCTGCCGTAAATAATGCCGATCGAGCCCACCATGAAGGGCAACTTGAGCGGAGCGGGTATGAAGTCTGCGTTGCTGGTGTTCACATACCTGACATCATCGACGCCCCAGCCTTTGATCTCCTCCAGCAGGCTATTTACATCCCCGTAAAACTGCTTGACAGGGAAGAGGTCCTGGAATGCGAAATGCCCGCCCTTCTTCACGACCCTCAGCGCCTCCTTTACCACGTCCTTTTTATTGCGCGCATCTTTGACCTCGTGGAATACAAAATTGCTGATGGCCGCGTCGAATGTCCCGTCATCAAAGGGCAGCTCCGCCGCGCTGGCTTTCTGGAATTTCGTTCTATCAGCCACGCCCTCGATGGCCGCGTTCTTCTCACAGGCGGCCTGTGAATAGTCCCACTTGCCCTCCCAGTAGTCGATGCCGGTGATCTCTGCGCCCGGGTACCTTTTAGCCAGCTCGATCGCCAGCGCGCCGTTGCCGCAGCCGATATCCAGCGCCGTTCCTTTTCCGTCCCACTCAAGCCTGTCCAGCACGAACTCGCGTACCTTCGCCTGTATGTCCCCGCCGGCCGGCGAGAACCTGTAATTGGCATAGCTGAAATAGGCGGTGATGATGAGAAACGGCAGGGCGACGATGAGGAAATAATATGAGAAAAAGCTCAGCGCCAGGAAGGCAACGGCCAGCAGGCCGGGTATATAGATAAGCTTCTTCGAGACCCAGTTGCCGTAATCCACCTTAGCTTCTGCCATGCGAACCTCCGAATATGATTTTATACAGGCCAGCCATGTCCAGGCTCTGTCTGAAGACCTCAGCGAGCTCGTCATAGGCCTTATCCCGGTCCAGCGCGGCGCCCTCGGGCAGCGGCAGGTCGCGCAGCGAACACAAATTATGGACCATTTTACGTGTAAACTCGTCGTTGTTGAAAAGCCCGTGCATGTAGCTGCCGAACACCCTGCCTGTACGGTCGATGCCTCCCTCGTCGTAGCTGGAGGGCGTGTTGACGGATTCGGTGATTTTGAACACATAACCGGACTGCTGCCCGCGGCTGCGGCCCATGTGTATCTCGTAGCCCGCGACATCGATGCCCTGCATGCCGGCCAGCAATCCCTTACCGGCCTCGACCTTCCCCTTCACCTGCGAGGTGATCTTATCGGCCCCGAAGACGGTCTCCAGCTCAAGCAGTCCCAGACCATCCGCCTCGGACGTATCGGATTCGGCATTCACCGGATCGGTGATTTTCCACCCCAGCATCTGATAGCCGCCGCACATGCCGAAGACCGGTGTGCCGGACTTAGCCTTCTCGATGATCTTCTTCGCCAGACCGGTTATGTGAAGGAACTGCAGGTCGGAGATGGTGCCCTTGGTGCCCGGCAGTATGATTAAATCTGGATCGCCCAGCTTCTCAACAGAGGCCACATAACGCATATTACAGAGGGTCTCCAGCGGGTCGAAGTCGTCGAAGTTGGAGATATGCGGCAGACGTATAATGCAGACGTCCGGGTAGCCCTGCCTCATGTAAGAACGCCTTTCATCGAGATAGACCGAGTCCTCCTGGGCGATCGCCAGGTTCCTGATATAGGGGACAACGCCCAGCACGGGACGGCGGCAGCGTTTCTCCAGGAATTCGATGCCGGGCTTCAACAATGATATATCGCCGCGGAACTTGTTGATCACCAGCCCCTTGACCCTCCTGCGCTGGGGCAGCGGCAGCAGCGCCAGCGTGCCGACGATGGAGGCGAATACGCCCCCGCGGTCTATATCCGCAACGAGTATGACCGGGGACCCGGCCAGCTCGGCGATGCGCATGTTGGCGATCTCCCTGTCCATCAGGTTGACCTCGGCCGGGCTGCCGGCGCCCTCTATGATCACCACGTCGTAGACTCTTTTCAATTCGGACAGCGAGTCCGCAATGATGGGAAGCAATTTGTGGTTATCTTTGTAATAGTCCGCTGCATCCGTCACGCTCTGCGCTACGCCCAGCACGATGACCTGCGAGGTGGAGTCGGCCTGCGGTTTGAGCAGGACAGGGTTCATCTCGACCGTTGGCTCTATGCCCGCGGCCTCGGCCTGCACGGCCTGGGCACGGCCTATCTCACCGCCACTTTTAGTCACAAAAGAGTTGAGGGCCATGTTCTGGGCTTTGAAGGGCGCCACCCGGTATCCGTCCTGCTTCAAGATGCGGCACAATGCCGCCACCATAATGCTCTTGCCCACGGATGAGGCGGTGCCCTGCACCATAAGCACTCTGGCCGTCATTTGACACCGCTCTGTACGGAAGGTCGCCACGCGTGCACCAGCGGACGGTACCAGCGGTCCTTGCGGTACTCCGAGGCTATGAGTATGATGTCCAGCAGGTACCAGACGCCCAGCCCGCCCAGCGTGATCAGCTTGAGCCAGCCGGCCTTGTACCTGCCGATGTAAAACCTGTCCAGGCCAAACCAGCCCAGGAAGACGGCCAGCAGCAGTGCGATGTACCAGCTCCGCGGAGACGGCGCCCTGGTCATAGCTGTATATGCCCTCCCACAAGTTCTATCAGTGTCTTGACCCCGAAATACCCGGCCGTCGCCAGCAGCACGTTCTTAAGCGATTTGCCGGCCAGGCAGAGCAGTAAAAAACGCCACCAGCCGAAGTGCATCATCCCGGCGATGGCAGTGAAGGGGAAAAACAGCGGATTAAATATGGCCGACATGATAAATACCGATATCGCCCCCCTGGTCTTGATCCAGGCCCTGAACCTGTCCATCACGAGATGGTCCAGGGCGTGAAAGGCCTTCGCGCTGCTTAAACCGGTCACGTATACTACCATAGATCCAGTGGTCTCCCCGGCCCCGGCTATCAGGCCGACCAGCACCGGGTTGAGCACGCCCCCCAGGGTGAACACGATGATAAGGTTGGGCACCGGCACAAACAGCGTCACGTCGCCCAGAAAACTGACGATGAAAACGCCGATGTAACCGTACCTGGAAAACCTGACGAACTCCTGCCAGTAGACTACTACCAATACGCAGAAGGCCACGGTCAGGACGATCGAGGCCGCCAGCAGCACGTAATCCCGCGCCGACCGGCGCCGCTGTACCTGTCCAAATACCATGGAGGAGTTGCCCAATTATCTCGAAGCCTTGCCCCTCTTTTTCTTCCTGGTCCCGGCCGGCGACTCGTCCTCATCGGCCTCGCCGGACTCGCCGGCGACATTGCCGACCACGCTGAACGCCAGTGCGTCCTTGTCGACCCAGACCTTGACACGGTCGCCGTCCCTGACCTCGCCCGAGATGATCTTGCTGGAAAGCGGGTTCTCGATGTAGCGCTGAATGGCCCGCCTCAGTGGGCGCGCGCCGTATTCGGGATCGTATTCCTTGCGGAAGACCCATTCCTCGGCTTCGTCCGTCAGCTCGAGCACGATGCCGCGGTCGGCCAGCAGCTTGTCGACTTCCTTCACCAGCAGGTCGATGATCTGCTTGAGGTTGGCCTCGTTGAGCGGGTGGAAGATGATGATCTCGTCTATCCTGTTGAGGAACTCGGGACGGAAGGTCTTCTTGAGGTCGCCCTCGAGCGCTATCTTGAGCTTGTTCCACTCGTCTTTCTCTTCCTTAGCCTGCTTCTCCGGCGGGACGTTAAAGCCGATCAGCCTGTGCGCCTGCTTGCGGAACTCCTGCATGCCCAGGTTGGATGTCATGATGACCACGGTCTCCTTGAAGTTGACCGTGCGGCCGTGGCTGTCGGTCAGACGTCCGTCCTCGAGTATCTGCAGCAGTATGTTGAAGACATCGGGATGCGCCTTCTCGATCTCGTCGAAGAGTATCACGCGGAAGGGACGCCTGCGCACGGCCTCGGTCAACTGCCCGGCATCGTCGAAGCCGATATACCCGGGGGGAGCGCCGATCAGCCGCGATACGGTGTGCTTCTCCATGTACTCGGACATATCGACGCGGATCATGGCGTCCTCGTCGTCGAAGAGAAACTGCGCCAGCGCCTTGGCCAGCTCGGTCTTGCCCACCCCCGTGGGACCCAGGAAGATGAAGCTCCCGATGGGCCGGCGCGGGTCCTTGAGCCCGGCGCGCCCGCGCCTGACGGCCTCGGACACGGCGGCGATGGCCTCCTGCTGGTCGACGATGCGCTCGTGCAGGCGGTCCTCCATTTGCATCAGCTTCTCAGCCTCGCTCTCCTTCATGGTGGAGACGGGCACACCCGTCTGCTTGGCCACCAGCTCGGCTATGGTCTCCTCGTCTACCTCATTGTCCAGCTTCTTCTCCTGCATCCACTTGTCCTTGGCCTTTTTACACTCTTCCTCAATGCGCATCCGCTCGGCCTTGATCTCAGCCGCCTTCGCGTACTCGGCTCGCTGCGAGGCCGCAGCCTCCTCCTCGGTAAGCAGTTGAACCTTCTGCTCCTGCTGCTTTATCTCAGGGGGAAGGCTCTCCATGTCGATGCGCAGCTTGCTGGCCGCCTCGTCGATCAGGTCGATGGCCTTGTCCGGCAAAAATCGCTCGGTAATATAACGCTTGCTCAGCTTAACGGCCGCCTCTATGGCTGAATCGGAGATCTTGACCTTGTGGTGCGCCTCGTAGCGCGGGCGCAGCCCCTTCAGCATCTGGATGGTGGCCTCCACGCTGGGCTCGCCCACAAAAACCGGCTGCAGGCGGCGCTCCAGCGCCTTGTCGGGCTCGATATGCTTGCGGTACTCGTCAAGCGTGGTGGCGCCCACGCACTGGAGCTCGCCGCGTGCCAGCGCCGGCTTGAGCATGTTGCTGGCGTCGATGGCGCCCTCGGCCGCCCCCGCTCCCACCACGGTGTGCATCTCGTCTATAAACAGTATTACGTCGCCCCTGGACTGCCTGACCTCGTCCATGACCGCCTTGAGCCTCTCCTCGAACTCGCCGCGGAACTTGCTGCCGGCCACCAGCGCGCCCATATCCAGCGCGATCACCCTGCGGCCCTTGAGCGAATCGGGCACGTCGCCCGCCACGATCTTGAGCGCCAGGCCCTCGGCCACCGCCGTCTTGCCCACGCCGGCCTCACCGATGAGGACGGGGTTGTTCTTGGTGCGGCGGATGAGTACCTGCATGACGCGCTTGATCTCGTCGTCGCGCTCGATCACAGGGTCTATCTTGCCCTGGCGCGCCAGCTCGGTCAGGTCGCGACCGTACTTTTCCAGCGACCTGTACTTATTCTCGGCCCGCGGATCGTCCGCGCGGTGGCTGCCGCGTATGCTCAGCAATGCCTGGTAGATCTTCTCCTGGTCGATGCCGAACTCCTTGAGTATGCTGACCGCGTCTCCGCTGCCCTCGCTGGCGATGGCGATGAGCAGATGCTCAACGCTCACGTACTCGTCGTTGAGCCGGTCCGACTCCCCCACCGCCGCCTGCAGCACCTGGGCCACGCGCGGCGTGGGGTAGATCTGTATGCCGCCGATGGCCGACTTGGGCTGGTCGGCTATCTTGGGGTAATTATCCAGAACATCGCTGACACGCTTCTTCATGGCGGTCACGTTGACGTTCATCTTCTTGAGTATCTCGGCCGCCAGGCCCTTCTGCTGCTCCAGCAGCGCCAGGAAAATATGCTCGACGTCCCACATGGAGTTGCGGAAACGGCTGACAAGCTGCTGCGAAGACCCCAGCACCTCCTGGGCCTGCTCGGTAAATCTTTCCTGTCTCATAAGTCTATTTAATGACGGCTGTTTCCTCGGCGATCAGCTTATCGCGATAAGCGAGGACGAGGCTGCAATCCGGACCCCGGCATGCGGCGATCTTCGTTTTGATATCGCGGTCAACCCTTTTCTGCGGATTGTCCGCCGCCGCCAACTTATACCTGCTGCACCAGGTGCACGAATACGTCCAGTCCCCGTGCACCATCACGGTGACGTAGTCGCCCACCCTGTCGCAGGATATGGTGGTGGCGGTGATCTGCCAGCCGGTCGGCTTCGGGCCCGTCCCGGCCTCAGCCATCCTTAACCTCCTGTTTTGTTTTTCTTTTCGCCGGGGCTGCCTTCCCACAGCTGCGCAGCTCGGCTTCCAGACTATTAATAGTATGCTGCATCTCAGCTACGCGCTCGCTCAGCCTGAGTATGACCTCGACGCCGGCCATATTGATGCCCATGTCTTCCATCAGCACCTTGATATGGCGCAGACGCTCGATCTCGGCCTCGGAGTAATAGCGGATATTGCCCCCCGAACGGTAGGGCTTGACCGCACCCAGCTTCTCATAATAGCGCAGCGTATGGACCTCGCAGCCCAGTATCCTGGCTGCGATGCTGATCACGTACTTGGGCTCATTAATTTCTCGAGGCATTTTATCTTATCACCTCATAGATTCAACATCAATATCAATCGGCCCTCATCGACCTGAACTGCTCAAAGAGGGCCCGCTCTTTATCGTTTAAGCTGGTGGGGAGCACCACCGCCATCCTGGCCAGCATATCACCGCGGTTGGTGTCGCCCAGGCGCGGCATGCCCTGCTTGGCCAGCTTGAAGATCTTGCCGTTCTGCGTCTCCGGAGGTATCCTCAGCGCCAGCTTGCTGCCTTTAAGCGTGGGCACCTGCACCTCGCCGCCCAACACGGCCGCAACCAGCGACACCGGCACGTCCACCAGCAGGTCGTCGCCCTCGCGCTTGAACATGGGGTGGGGCGCTACCTTGATGATCAGATAGAGGTCGCCGGGCGACCCGCCCATGCCCTGTTCCCCTTCACCGGCGATGCGCACCTTCGAGCCATCCTTGACACCCGCGGGTATCTTGACCTCCAGCCGGCGCGGCTTGATCACCCGTCCCGCGCCGCGGCACGTCTGGCAGACACCGACCTTGATGCGCCCCGTGCCCTGGCAGGCCGGACAGGCCTGCTGCGATTGCAGCTCCATCACACGCCTGGTACCGTTATACGCCTCCTCCAGCGTGACCTCGACCGGATGCTCGATGTCCTGGCCGCGCCTGGACGCACGCCTTCCACCCCCCCTGGCCCCACCCGTGCCGAAACCTTTGAGCAGGCTCTCGAAAACCTCGTTGAGGTCGCCCATGTCGGAAGTCTCGTAAGTGGTAAACGGAGCGCCACCACCACCACCGCGCCCGTAGGTACTGTACTGCTGCTGGGACTGCTGCCGCGCGCGGGCAAAGGCTTCAGCATTCTCGTAATCCGACCCGTACTGGTCGTACTTCTTGCGCTTGTCCGCGTCGGACAGCACCTCGAAGGCCTCGTTGATCTCCTTGAACCTGGCTTCCGCAACCTTGTCCCCGGGATTTACGTCCGGATGGTACTTGCGCGCCATCCTGCGGTAGGCCGCCTTAACATCCTTGTCGGGGGCATTTTTAGCTATGCCAAGTATGCTGTAATAATCTTTTCCTGCCATCTTTTCACCCCGGCCATAATTATAGAGATATCGCCGGAACCCTGTCAAAACTGGTCAAATTTTTCTAACACTATTAATTATACTACTTTACAAATTGTTTTAGGTTTTATGCAATTTATGGCGAGGATAGACAAAGCAGAGGATAAAAAGCTTGAAACCATAGAGGTCAGGGACAACTGTCGCAGCGTGCCCCACTCAAAGGCCCGATGATCTCAAGCAACTGGCCGAGCATCCATGCCGTGGCGCCCCAGATGAACCGGCCGTTCAGCTCATAAGAATACATCTCTATCCTGGTATCGCCGAAGGTATAGTTCTCCGCTTTTTTAATAGCCTTGTTGAGCAGGTCATCCAGCGGCAGGGCGAAGACCTCTTCGACTTCGAACTTGTCCAGCTTAAAATCATACGGATAGGGTATGGCCCCGACGAAGGGAACTATGTGATAGAGGGAGGTTATCGTAACGGCGTCGTCCATCTCGCCCAGTATCTCGACGTCGGACTCTTTCAGCCCTATCTCCTCGCGACTCTCCCGCAGCGCCGTCTCCAGTATGGAGCGGTCCCCTTCATGACGTCCCCCTCCCGGGAAGGATATCTGCCCCTTGTGGTGATGGAGGTGGCCCGTCCTCTTGGTGAACACGATATGGCACCTGCCGTCCTTCTCAAACAGCGGAATCAGCACAGCCGACGGGGTGAGCCCGATATCGCTGATGCCCTTCTTTTCACGCGCGGCCAGCGCCCGCCTGATCTGCTCTTTCATGGGTTTTTACATCATACATCCGATGTCAAATGGCTACAAATCGTGCCGCCCGGCGGCAAACCGGCGCCCTTTCCGACGGACCCGTAGCTAAAATTTGATTAGTCAAACTCAGTTTGTTTATACTGTTTAATTGAGGTTTTTTAATATGCCGCCAGCCAAAGACTACTACACCATACTGGGACTACCGCGCAACGCCACGGACGAGCAACTTAAAAGGGCCTACCGCAAGATGGCCATGGAGTACCACCCGGACCGCAACGGCAGCGTCGGCGCCGACGAGAGGTTCAAGGAGATCAACGAGGCCTACGAGGTGCTCTCGGACGCCAATAAGCGCGCTTACTACGACCGCACGGGACGCTCGCCCGGCAACGGCGGCGACAGCATGGGTTTCGACTCCTTCGAGTTCGGAGGCCTGGGGGACATATTCGAGGCCTTCTTCGGCGGCGCCTCCTCCACCGCCCAGAGGCGATCCCCGCACAAGGGACAGGATATCGGCTTCAGGGTGTCGCTGACCTTCGAGGAGGCCTACGCTGGCACAAGCAGGGAGGTTGAGATCAGCCGCGTCGAGCTATGCTCGATCTGCAAGGGGATAGGCTGCCGCCCCGGCACCAACCCCGAGAAGTGCGCGGACTGCAACGGCGCAGGCCAGGTACGCCGCACAGCCCAAAGCATCTTCGGACGTTTCGTGCAAACAGCAACCTGCCCGGCATGCAACGGACAGGGGACCGTCATCAAGTCACCCTGCACGCAGTGCCGCGGACAGGGCAGGGAGAGGATCAAACGCAAGCTCCATGTCAATATACCGGCCGGAGTCGACGAGGAAAGCCAGATGAGGATGCAGCACGAGGGCGAAGCCGGCTATTACGGCGGCTCACCCGGCGACCTTTACCTGCGCTTCGACATCAAGCCCCACAAGTTCTTCATCCGCCGACAATCTGATCTGGTGATGGCGCTGCCGCTCAATTTCGCGCAGGCCGCGCTGGGTTGCACTGTAGATGTGCCCACCATGGAAGGCGTTTTCAGCCTCAAGGTGCCGCCGGGAACACACCACGGCAAGGTCTTCCGCATCAAGGAAAGAGGATTCCCGCGCCTCAATTCACGCGGACGCGGCGATCAACTGGTGATAACCAGGCTGATTACGCCCGAAAAACTGGACCACCGCCAGCGCCAACTTCTCGAGGAACTGTCGGCCAGCCTGCCCAGGTCCTCAGAGTACACACGCCCCGGCGAAGACCTGCTTCAGCACCTGGGCTGATGCGCCCGCTTGCTGCGCAGCCCCTCCGGCCGTCAGCGGCCGACTTTAGCGCCTTTATCGCCCAGCTTTAGCTCGGTGCCGGCCTGCAGGCGCGTGATATTGGCCCGGTGCTGGTAGATGATGAGTCCCGCCGCCACCAGCCCGTAAAGCGCGTAAAGCGGCGCCACCACGGCCAGCAGCGCCAGCACGACCATGGCCAGCAGCACGCAGAGGGACGCCAGCATCGAACCCAGCGAGACATACCTGGTAATCAGGATCACGATTATACCGGCCGCCAGGCCGACCAGGGCCACCATCCAGTTGATCACGAGCAGCCCGCCGATGAAGCAGGCCACCCCTTTCCCGCCTTTGAACCCGATATAGGCCGACCAGTTATGCCCGACCATGACCATGATGGCAGCCAGGCACTGGGCGGACTGTACGTGAATGTCATGGCCGGCCACTATCAAAACATCGTTGCCGATGATCAGCATGCTCAGCCACACCGCCAGCGCGGCCTTCCCCAGGTCGAGCAGCGCGGTCAACAGCCCCAGCTTTGTCCCCAGCGTGCGGAAGACGTTGGTGGCGCCTATATTTCCGCTGCCGTGCTGCCTGATATCCACATTTGCCATTCTCTTGCCGATGATCAGCCCGAATGGGATGGCGCCCAGCAGGTAGGCGACGACGGCTATGGCGAGGTATTTGAAGACTAGTATCACGAGATTACTCCTCCGGTTTTACTTGTTCTCCTGGAGCCCTTTCGGAATATAAGCTTGAGCGACGTCCCGTAGAATCCGAACGTCTGTCGAAGCCTGTTCTCCAGGTAGCGTTCATATGAAAAATGCACCAGCAGCGGGTCGTTTACCAGGAAGGTGAAGGAGGGGGGATTGACTCCGCCCTGGTAGGCCCTGAATACCTCCAACCTTTTGGTGCCGCGCGGCGGCGGGGCGTGCGAGGCCACCGCCTCTTTGACCAACCCGTCGATAACATCGTCCGGCAGCTTCTTCTGCCTCTCATCCCAGGCTTCGAGGGCAATCGGGATGATATTTTTCACGCCCAGGCCGGTGAGGGCGGAGACAAACAGTATGGGCGCATGCGCCAGGAACTTCATGCGCTTGTCCACGGCAGCCACGTAGTCGTCCCTGGCATCAGGGTCCGCCAGGTCCCACTTATTGATGACAAGCACGATGCCCTTACAGGCCTCCTTGATATAGCCCGCGACGTGTGTGTCCTGTGCCGTAATGAACTCCGTCGCATCCATGACCAGCAGGGCCACGTCGCAGCGGTTGATGGCGCGCAGGCTGCGCACCAGCCCGTAATACTCCAACCCCTTGCCCGCCTTGCCGCGCTTGCGTATACCCGCAGTGTCGATCAGCACAACCTCGCGGTCACCGTATTTGACCACAGTGTCCGTGGCGTCCCTGGTCGTGCCGGCCGTGGGGTCCACTATGGTCCTGTCCGAACCGGCAACGGCATTGACCAGCAGCGACTTGCCCACGTTGGGCCGGCCGACTATGGCCAGACCCGGCCTGCCCGTCCCTTCCACAACTTTGTCCGGGGGAGGCAGCTTGGCGACGATAGCTTCCAGCAACTCGTGGATGCCGCGGCCGTGGTGGGCGCTGACGGGAAGCGGTGTACCCAGCCCGAGCTGGTAAAACTCGGCGGACGAGCTCCTCTGCTTCTCGGTCTCAGCCTTGTTGGCGGCCAGCACCACCAGCTTGCCCAGCTTGCGCAAATTACTGGCTATCTCAGAATCGGCGGCGATCAGGCCGTCCCTGGTATCAACCACGAAGATTATCAGATCGGATTCCGCGATGGCCGCCTCCACCTGCTTCTTCACCTTGCGGCCCATCTCGGAGCCGGGCGCGGGCTCCAGACCCCCGGTATCGATCAGCGTCACCTCGTGATCAAGCATGCCGACATCCGCGAAAATACGGTCCCGCGTGGTGCCCGGCAGGTCCTCCACGATGGCTATAGGGGCGCCGGCGATGCGGTTAAACAGCGTGGACTTGCCCACGTTGGGCCGGCCGACTATGCTGACTATGGGATTCATGTGTGCACAACCATTCTAATTCATGAGGGCAATATAACTTAATACGTAAAACTACGGAGATCGGCGCCCTGCCGGGCCTATTTATACAGCTCGGCCAGCAGCGTTCGCTGAAGGTGCAGGCGGTTCTCCGCCTGGTCGAAGATGACTGAGCGGTATTTATCGATAATGCCTACCGCCACCTCGTCACCGTGGTGAGCCGGCAGCGGGTGCATGACGATGGCGTCCTTCCTGGCATAGGACAGCAGCTTTTCGTTGACCTGGTAACCGGCAAAGGCGATACAGCGCTGCTCGTACTCCTCTTCCTGCCCCATGCTCGTCCACACGTCCGTGTAAACGATGTCGGCGTCACCGGCCGCCATGGCAGGCTCCTCGAGCAGCATGATGTGGCTGTCGCTCTTCTCGGCATACTTGTTGGCGATCAAAAGGATCTTATCCTTGAGGCTGTACTCCTGCGGCGACGCGATGAGAAAGTTGATGCCCACCATGGAACATGCCAGCAGCAGCGAATTGGCCACGTTGTTGCCGTCCCCGATAAAGGCCAGGTTGAGCCCCTTGAACTTGCCCTTTCGCTCATAGATGGTGGTCAGATCGGCCAGCGCCTGGCAGGGATGCTCGTAGTCTGAAAGTGCGTTGATCACGGGTACGCTGGCGTACTCGGCCAGGGTCTCGAGCGTGTGATGCATGAAGGTGCGTGAAACGACGCCCTGCACGTAGCGGCTGAGCACGTGGGCAACATCGGGCACCGACTCGCGCTTGCCCAGCCCGACCTCGTCGGGGGACATATAGATGGCGTAGCCGCCGAGTTGGTGCACGGCCAGCTCGAAGCTCATCCTGGTGCGCAGGGAGGGCTTCTCAAAAAGCAGGGCGATGTTCTTGCCGGCCAGCGCCTGCGGCCATGACTCTTTCTTGGATTTAACTGCCTGTTTTACCAGTTGCTCGACTTCACCCGGTGTGAGATCAGCCACCGATAATATATCCCGTTTAGCCAATATGCAGTCACTCCTTTACAGACTATTGCTATATTATAACAGGCGGGCTGCGGCAGTGCGCGGGGCGAGTCTCACACCCCGGGTTTTGTAGCCTGTTTTCAGCGGGCTATACTTATTGCAGCGGAGGCCTGATATCCAGCTATGCAGTACAACAAGCTGACCCCGGACGAGGAGAGGGTGATCCTGCGCAAGGGCACCGAGCCGCCTTTCAGCGGTGAATACGACATGCTGTTCGAGGACGGCGCCTACGTCTGCCGCAGGTGCAATACTCCGCTTTACCGGTCATCCGACAAATTCCATTCCGGCTGCGGCTGGCCGAGCTTCGACCAGGAGATAGCGGGAAGGGTCAAACACACGCCCGACGCGGACGGTGTGAGGACCGAGATCACCTGCACCGCCTGCGGCGGGCATTTAGGCCATGTCTTCAGAGGCGAGCGCCTTACGCCCAGGAACACCAGGCATTGCGTTAACTCCCTCTCGCTTCGCTTTGTGCCGGGCAAAAACGCCGGGCAGGGCTGAGGCCGCCGGACGACCCGATCACAGGTCATCGCGGGTGAGCGCGTATAGCAGTGAATCGATGACCTTGCCGTCCTTGGTGATGTTCTTCACCAGACGTCCCTCCAGCCTGAACCCGTTCTTCTCCAGGACGCTCGCCGACCGGGAGTTATACTCGAACACGTTGGCGTATAGGCGCACAAGGTCTAATTCCTTAAAGGCAACGGGGACGATGCTCTTGAGCGCTGCCGTGGCGATCCCCCTGCCCCAGAAGGGCTCACCCAGCCAGTAGCCCACCTCGGCCGACCTGCGGTATATGTCTTTCTGTAACTTGAGTCCGATGCCCCCGATAGCCTCCTCCGCGGCGGCGATGGCGAAGTTGGTCACGGGCTTCCAGGCAGAGGCCTCTATCCAGGCCCTCGCATCAGCCGCCGTATAGGGATGGGGAAAGATGTCATCCAGGTTGATCCAGACCCGGCGATCGTCGGCGTATTTGACCAGGGCGGCCTCGTCCGGCGGCGCCCATTCCCTGATGCTGTACTCCCCGAACTTTATATTCATAGTCCTGCCCGCCTGCTGCAGCATAATAACTCAACGGCAGCGATTTTATCAGTCTACATTGTATCCCAATTTTACCACCGTGCCATAGGGCGGTTTAATGCTATAATAGTCGAAGTCTGCGGTAATGCAGGTGGGTATGGGTGATGTCTAAAGAAAAGCCCCTTCTTATTCTCTTCGACGGAAACGCGCTGGTGCACCGCGCGTTCCACGCGCTGCCGCCCCTGTCCATCACGAAGACGGGGGAGATGGTCAACGCCGTCCAGGGCTTCGCCAGCACACTGCTCAAGCTTTTGCGGGAGAACAAGCCCGACTACTGGGCGATCGCCTTCGACCGCCGCGCCCCCACCTTCCGGCACGAGATATCCGAGGATTACAAGGCGCAGCGCCCCAAAACGCCGCCTGAGCTGATCACGCAGATAGAGCGCGTGCACCAGCTCGCCGAAGCCTTCAACCTGCCTGCTTTTGAGATGGACGGCTTCGAAGCCGACGACATAATCGGCACCATCAGCGCGCAGGCGGTCGCGAAGGGCATAGATACGCTGATCGTCACCGGCGATAACGATATGCTGCAGGTGGTGCAGCCGGGCGTGCGCGTCATGTCACCGCGGCGCGGCTTCGCCGACACCGTGGTCTACGACGCCCCCGCTGTTAAGGAGAAATACGGCCTGGATCCTGAGCAACTGATCAGCTACAAGGCCCTGGTGGGCGACGCCTCGGACAATATACCCGGAGTGAAGGGCATCGGTGAGAAAACAGCCGTCAAGCTGCTGCAGCAGTTCCATGACTTAGATAATCTATATAGCCACGTAAATGAGGTCGAGCCGGAGAGGATCCGCAAGCTGCTCCAGGAAAACCACGAGACCGCCCTGCAGAACAGCCGGCTCTCCGCCATTGTCACGGATGTGCCGATGCCGTTTGATCTGGACACCTGCACGGTCAGCTCGTACGACCGCAACAAGGTGGTGGAACTCTTCCGCGAGCTGGGTTTCTCGGCCATGCTGTCACGCCTCCCCGAGGAGATCGGGTCAGCGCCGGCGGCAGCTCCCAGACAGGAACCTTCACAGGGCAACTGCACGATGGTAGATTCCCCGGCAAAAATGGATGAGCTGGCGTTGCGCCTGTCCTACGCCGGGACTTTCGCAGTCGCGGTGGTGCCGGGCGGCGACAATGCCATGCAGTCCGGGCTGGTTGGGATCGCCATCTCGCCGGCCCGCGGCGAATCCTACTATATCCCGGTCGGGCACACGTCGCTCGACCGCGTCGAGCAACTGCCGCTGAAAACGACGATCAAAGCGCTGGGCGCCTGCATAACGCAGGAACGCTATGCCAAAATCGTCTACGACGGCAAATTCGACATCATACTGCTGACCCAGAACGGGCTGAAGATGGGCGGCGTGAACTTCGATGTGCTGATTGCGGCCTACCTGCTGGGCGAGAAGTCGCTCAAGCTCAAGTCGCTGGCATTCAACAGGCTGGGAATCGAGGCGCGTGAGCTGGCGGACCTGACGGGCAGCGGCGCCAGGCAGGTATCGCCGGCGCGCCTCTCGATCGAGCAGGTGGGGGAACTGGGAGGCAATGACTCCGATATCACCCTCAGGCTCAAGGAATCGCTGGAGCAGGAGCTGCGCAGCGAGGAGCTGTGGAGCCTGTTCAACGATGTGGAGATGCCCCTCGTACCGCTGCTGGCCGAGATGGAGATGAACGGGGTTCTGCTCGACAGAGCGCTGCTGATGGAGATGTCATCCAGCCTGGGCGCGGACATGCAAAGGCTGGAGAAGGATATCTACGGCGCCGTCGGCCACCAGTTCAACATCAACTCGCCCCAGCAGCTTTCGGGCGTGCTCTTCAACGAGCTCAAGCTTCAGCCGGTGCAGGCCAAACGCAAAACACAGGGCGGTTTCTCCACCGATGCGGCCACACTCGAGGAGCTGAGAAACGCCCACCCGGTGATCAAATTCATACTTGAATACCGTACGCTTTCCAAGCTTAAATCAACCTACACGGACGCCCTGCCCATGCTGATCAATCCCCGGACGGGAAGAGTGCATACCAGCTTCAACCAGACGGGCACCACCACGGGACGGCTGTCGTCCAGCGAGCCCAACCTGCAGAACCTGCCGGTGAGGGGGGAGATAGGGTCAAGGATCCGACAATCTATTATTGCGCAGCCCGGATGGCTGCTGCTGTCGGCGGATTACTCTCAGATCGACCTGCGCGCGCTGGCCCACCTCTCGCAGGACAGTGAGCTGATCGACACATTCCTGCGCGACGAGGACATACACACGCATACGGCCTCGGAGGTGTTCGGTGTGCCGGACGCCGAGGTCACGCCGCGCATGCGTCGCGCCGCCAAGACGATCAACTTCGGCGTGATCTACGGCATGAGCGGGTACGGCCTCCAGCAGGCCACCGACCTGAGCAGGGAGGAGGCCGAGCTATTCATCAGCACCTATTTCAAGCGCTATCCAGGGGTCAAAAACTACCTGGAGGCCACCAAGAGGCAGGCTGCGGCCCTGGGCTACGTGCAGACCCTGCTGGGACGGCGGCGCTTTATACCGGAGATAAACTCGACCAACCGGCTGGCCAGGGAGGCCGCCGAGCGCATGGCCATTAACATGCCGGTGCAGGGCACATCGGCGGATATCATCAAGATCGCCATGGTCAACCTGCACCGCGAGATGAAGAAGCGCAGGGTGAAAACGATGATGACGCTGCAGGTGCACGACGAGCTGGTCTTCGAGACGCCGCCGGACGAGATGGAAACGATTAAACAGCTGGTGCTCGATATCATGCCCGGCGCCATGAAGCTGGTGGTGCCGCTGAAAATCGATATCAAGGTGGGACAGAACTGGGGTGAGATGGCCTGATGCCCGAGCTGCCGGAAGTCGAGACCATCGTCAACAGCCTCAGATCACGTCTCGTGGGACGTACCATCGCCAGCATCGTGATCAGGGACACCAGGCCGGTACAAAAGGTCAAGCCGGAGGAGTTCTGCCAGAGGCTGATCGGGCTGAAAATAATCAGGCTGTCGCGGCGCGGTAAATACATCATCTTCGGCCTTACGCAGGGAGAGCACCTGATCGCCCATCTGCGCATGACCGGCGCCCTGCTGTGGAACCCCACAGGGCCCGAGCCTTTCTCGCGTCTGGAGTTCGTCCTTGACGACGGCTCAAATCTGGTTTACACCGACGTGAGGAGGTTCGGCACATTCTGCCTGGCCGCAAACCCCGCGGATATTGTGGGCGGGCTGGGCATCGAGCCTCTGAGCAGCCGCTTCACCCGCTCTGCCCTGGCCGGATACATGGGGTCCCGCTCAACGCCCGTTAAGTCGGCGCTGCTGAACCAGCAACGCATCGCAGGCATAGGCAACATGTATGCCGATGAGGCGCTCTTCCATGCCGGGATACACCCGCTGCGGCCGTCCAATTCGCTCAAACCGCGGGAGATCGCCGCCCTGCACAGGGCCATCAGGTCTGTGCTGAAAAAGGCCGTGCAAAACCAGGGCGCGAGCATACGCAATTACCGCCGCCCCGACGGGGCGGCAGGGCGGGCGCACGAGGAATTTGCCGTGGCGCACCGCTGGGGCCGGCCCTGCCCGCGCTGCTCAACACAGGTGATCCGCATCGTGGTTGGCCAGAGGGGCACTTACCTCTGCCCGCGCTGCCAGCCATTGCCCAAAACTGTTGCTGCAAAACTGCGGGCAAAACACTTGACAGCATAATAACAACGTATACTATACTCATTTAGCTGGCCGGTACAGGTTTGCGCCCGGCCCGCAAAATATAGCGTCAGGAGCGTGATATGAGTAAAGACAAGCCAGCCAGGTCACCCGGCCGGGATGATTCCCCCGATAAAAGCGATATCAGCTCTCTCGTGAGCCTTTTAGCCGGTAAGGACGGCGTCGCAAGGATCAAGGCCAGGGCGGCCCTGGTCGATATCGGCAGGCCGGCGGTGGCCGCGCTGGTGAGCGCGCTGAAGGACCGCAACCAGACCATGAGATGGGAATCGGCCAAGGCGCTGGGGCAGATCAGGGACCCAAAATCCATCAATGCGCTGGTGGCGGCGCTCCAGGATAAGCTCTTTGATGTGCGCTGGCTGGCCGCTGAAGCCCTCATAGGGATAGGGGATAAATCGGTCAAGCCGATCCTGCAGGCTATTGTAGATAACCCGGAATCTGAAGAGGTAAGGGAAGGGGCGCATCACGTCTTACACGATCTCGTTACCAGCCGGTACAGGGACGACCTGAAGCCGTTGATCACCGCCCTCGAGGACCTCACCTTTACACTCGATATTCCCATCAGGGCCAAGCAGGTGCTCAAAGCTATAGACTCTTAGATGTTGGGTTGAAATATTACGGGCCGTCTGTTGCATTCTCATATGGTTTGTGGTAAAAATGGCCAGACCGTGTAAAGGAGGTAGTTGCTATGCCAGCGTGGGTTACAACGATAGATCAGCTCGGGCCCGAGAAAGTACTGCACGTTTACGATCCTGCAACTGAATTGAGGGGGGTCGTGGTAGTCGATACCGTCTCCATAGGCGGCTCGGCGGGGGGCACACGCATGCTGCCCGATATAACCACGGAGGAGATATTCCAGCTTGCGCGCGCCATGACCCATAAGTTCGCCATACTAGACTTCCCTATCGGCGGCGCCAAGGCCGGCATCTGGGCCGAGCCCGGCATCCGCGGACCGCAGCGCAGGGAACTGATGCTGTCATTCGGCAAGGCCGTTAAGACGCTGCTGGGCGCAGGCGTCACACTGGCCGCGGACATGGGCACCGACAACGAGGATGTGGCAACTTTCTTCGAAGGGGCGGGGGTGCCGAAGAGGTTCACCGGCCTTTCGACTCAAATGATAGAGGGCGAACCGCTGGAGGACCATGCCACGGGCTACGGTGTGGTCGTGGCCGCCCTGGCAGCCTGCCAGTTCGCAGAGCTCAATATCAAAAACGCAAGGGTGGCCATCGAAGGCTTCGGCAAGGTAGGCGGAGGCGTGGCCCGCTATATCAGCGAGTCCGGCGCCTCGGTGGTGGCGATCTCAACGGTTGACGGCGCCATTTACAACAAGGACGGCCTGGACGTAAAAGCCCTGCTGGAGGCGCGCAAGACGGCGGGCGACAAGGCTGTGATCGAATATAAAAAGGCCAAGCGCATCAGGAGCCAGGAGCTTTACAGCCTACCGGTGGACATCCTGATACCCGGCGCGCGGCCGTACGTAATAACCAAAAAGAACGCGGGCAGCGTTAAGGCCAAAATCATATCCAGCATCGCCAATATACCGATGACCGACGAGGCCGAGACTATTATATTCAAGAAGGGCATCATGGCGGTGCCGGATTTCATCTCCAACGCGGGAGGGGTAGTACTGGGCGTGGTGGACGTGCTGGGCGGCACCGCGGATGATGTTTTCAAGGTGCTGCGCGACTTACTCAGCCCACTTTCCACGGGCATCCTCAGCGAGGCCAAGCAGAAGGGCATCAACCCCCGGGCGCTGGCGGTGCAGAAGACTACGGCCAAGGTGATGGCAGCCAGGAGCCAGCCGCCTGCGGCTGTTGACCTGGAACAGATGATAATCGATATGAGGAAACGCCTGGGATTCTCGGCTTAACACCCGGAGAATCAACACTCGTTTCGACGTCCTTCATGTCAATACCAGGCGCGAGGCTGTAGTTGTACGGCATCAGCTGTAAGTGTATAATGTGCCGATCCGGGCGTGATCGTTAACGACGGATAACGATATCGATTCTATATCCGTTGCTGATCATAGCTACACGCTAATATGGGAGGTTTTTAATGGCGCTGACACAGATATACCTCTACGCAATGATCGTCGGAATAATCGTTGCCCTCATCCTTTGGTGGAGGACAAAAAACAAGCGTACTTTTTACAGCGCGGCCCTGACTGCATTCATCTGGTGCTGGCCGGCTTTCCTGATCGAATGGTACGGCATCTGCGTCCTCGGCATCTGGTATAACCCGACATCATCGGCGGTACCCGAAGTCCCCTGGGATTTCCTGGTATGGTCATTTGTGCTGGGAATCGGTCTGCTGTATCTTTACCGCCCCCTTTATAACAAAAAAATCATTCTGCTGTTTTTCATCATAGCAACGGCCAGCACACAGGCATTTTTCATCGCCATGTCCATCCTGTCGGGCAAATGGGCCCACAGGTGGGGCTGGAACCCTTACTGGGGCTTTGTACACAACCTCGTTTTGCTATGCCTGCTGGTCGCAATCGATATGCTGTTGAAAAAGTTCAATGTATTCAAGCGCATCGGATTGGGCGAATCCGGGAAATGACCGGACAATGGACTGTTTATATTAGCAATCCAATAATAATATAAAGGAGGAGGAAAACAATGGCAGAATCTGCGCAACAAGCCCTGGCGCTGCTACGTGACGGCAGCCACTTCCAGTGGTACGTCATACCCTTACTGCTGCTCGTCATGTACGTCTACGCCAACGAGGTCGAAAAGAAGAACTGGAGCCTGGTGCTGGCCGGCCTGGCCTTCTGGCTGATGGACTGGTTCAACGAGATCTGGAACGGCCTGGTCTTCCATTTCAACGGCTTCGCCCCGGTCTGGGGCACGCCGGATAACGGCAGCGCGCTGGTGCTGCTGATCGGCCTCAATATCGAGATCACATTCATGTTCTCCATCATGGGCATCGTCATGTGCAAGATGCTCCCTTCCGACAAGAACCTGAAGATACTGGGCATAAACAACCGCTTGGTCTTCTCCGTGGTCGGCGCGATCCTGGCGGTGTGCATAGAGTGCCTGCTCAACTGGGTGGGCGCTTTGACCTGGGAATACAGCTGGTGGAGCCTGGGCGCCCCCTGGCTGATCTGGCTGATAGGCTACCTGCCCTTCTTCCTGGTCAGCTACTGGGTGTTAGACATGAAGACCATCAAGAGCAAGCTGATAACGGTCGGCATCATCGGCGCCGTCGATATCATCTCGATCATCGTTTTCATGTGCATCCTTAACTGGATTTAACCTGCATTTTCGCACAGGCATGCAAGGGCCGCCGTTTGTAAACGGCGGCCCTTTTGTTTGCAGGTCGATCCGCCGGGCTGCCATCCCCCAAAAGTATGACCCGCCAATAGCCTGTTGGGATGGCCGCCTGTAATTTCATTTACCTTAAAAACCGTCCCTACATCCGATGGCATGCGCCCGCCCGGCCGGTATACTGTGTATATAAGGGAGATTATTAAGTGATACATATAAAAACAGATATACAAGAACCGGTAACACATACAGTATCGGAAAGGACCGTGACCTTCGGCAGCAACGGTATAAAGCTCAGCGGGACCCTCTTCATGCCGTCCGGCGCAAGCAAATACCATCGCCTCCCCGGCGCAGTTATGTGCCACGGCTACGGCGGCGAAGGCGCAGCCTTCGAGAACAGCGCAAAGGCCCTGGCCTCGGAGGGCATAGTTGCCCTGACATTTGATTTCCGGGGCCACGGCTCCAGCGAGGGGACGCTGGACGGCAGCATTGTGAACGATGTTATAGACGCCTGGGATTTCCTGCGCGGCCGGCCGGAGGTCGACCACAAAAGCATGGGCCTGATAGGGCACAGCATGGGCGCTTTCTCGGCCATCCTGGCAGCCGGCAAGCTAAAAAAGGCCAAAATACTAATAGCCCTGGCCTGCCCCGGCGAGATCAAGAACAAAGTAGCCAGGAACCCCGATCATTTCGCCCACCCGCTGCTGCGCTTTATAGCCAGGTCGATATTCCAGTATTTCAACCTGGTCAACAAAATCAAGATACGCGTGGACTGGAGGCGGTTTCTTGAATTCTGGATTAAGACGAAACCATCGGAGGCGCTGGCCGGACTGGAGGACTGCGCAAAGCTCTTCGTCTTCTGCCTTAGCGACCCGACATCGCCATACAACAGGTTCCTTTATGCTTATGCCATGGCCAGTGAGCCAAAGCAGGTCATGATATCATCGGGACACCATACCTCCATGATAGAGCCGGGCGACCTGCGCACACAATGGCAGAAATGGGCGGTAGGCGCTCTGTACGGCAGACACTGGCGTTCTTAACAGGGTCTAATATAAACCCTCCTTCTTTGAAAACAGGGGGCCGGTTCCGGCCCCCTGTTTCATTTAGAGCTATGCCGTTGTATAATCGGCGTAAATCAGCATGGGAATATTTGATAGCATCGCCAGAGCAATCTTCCACATGGCCAGGGGAGACAGTAAAAAACGCTGGCTTTACACGCCGCTGGTGGCCTTCCTCTTCATGTGCTTCATATCGCTCTTTTTTATCGGCGCATACTTCACAGACAGGTGGCTGAATCTGCCCGCAGTAATCTACGTGCCGTGGAACCTGGCCCTGGGACTTTTACTGCTGGCGCCGGGCGCCCTTTTTATCGTCTGGACGTGGATACAGTTCCTCGCGGCAAGGGGCACTCCTGTGCCCATCAACCCTCCTCAAAAGCTCATTATCACGGGCCTTTACGCTTACAGCCGCAACCCCATGCTGCTGGGCATATTCCTGATGTTTTTCGGTGCTGGCATCCTGACAGGATCAATATCGCTGACCTTCTTCTTCTCGCCGCTCTGCGTCCTCATCTTTTACTTCCAGGTCACCAAGGTGGAGGAGAAGGAGATGGAACTGAAGTTCGGACAGACCTACCTCGAATACAAACAGAGTGTGCCCAGGTTCTTCCCCAGAATATTCAAAGGCAAGTAGCATCTTGCCAGGAGAGTTTGCTATGGATCATATTTTACTGGCCGATCAACTTGGCGACGCAGTAGACGCTTTTTATGATAGATACCGCGATTTAGACGATGAATCAGCTTCCATGCGACCGGGGGAAGACAGCTGGTCACCCAAAGAAATAATCGGTCATCTGATAGATTCAGCCTCTAATAATCACCAGCGTTTCGTACGACTGCAGATACAGGAACAGCTTGTTTTCCCCGGCTATGGGAAGGACAATATGAGATGGGTGACCATTGAACATTTCAATGATATGCGGTTTGGCGATGTCCTCACGCTGTGGAGAGCATATAACGTTTTAATAGGAAATATTATACGTAATGTGGACCCGGCAAAGCTACAGAACTACTGGGACGGAGATGAAGGTAAAAAAACTCTGTTCGATTTGATGAAGAGCTACGTGGATCACCTGAAGGGACACCTGGCCTCATTTGTGATAACTCTGGAAAAGCCTGGGAATTAGGGACTATTGATCAGGCCGCCGGCAGGCTAAAGCTGAAGGTGCTGCCTTTGAGCGGCTCGCTCTCTGCCCGGACCCTTCCGCCGTGCAATTCGACGTATTTGCGCACCAGCGCCAGTCCAATGCCCGCACCGCCATAGCTGCGCTGCCGCGCTCTGTCGGCCTTGTAGAAGTGGTCGAATACATACGGCAGGTCAGCGGGATCGATGCCGCTGCCGGTGTCGGACACTGAAATCACGACGCCTTCGTACTTATCGATGACAGCACTGACCCTGATGCTGCCGCCGGGCGCGCTGAAGCGTAGCGCATTCTCCAGCAGGTTATGCAGCACCTGTCTGATACGACCGCTGTCGATATTAACCCGCGGCAGGTCCTTAGCCGGATCGGCATCCAACGAGACGCCCTTCTCCTGGCAACGAGCCTGGAAAACAGCAACCTCGGCATTTATAAGACCTGCCAGGTCCGTATCCTCGACTGCGAGTTTCAACTGCCCCGCCTCGGCCAGCGAAAGCTCGCGCAGGTCGGTGACCAGGCGGTTGAGCAGCACGGTTTCATCATATACCGAAGCGATTTGCTCAGGCGTGGGCGTGATAACGCCATCCAGCCAGGCTTCGAGGTTGCCCTGGACTATGCTGAGCGGGTTGCGCAGTTCGTGGGCCACATCGGCCAGCAATTGCTTGCGGCTCTTCTCCTTCATCTCAAGCTGCTCGGCCATGGTATTGAAGGCTGTGGATACCTCTCCCACCTCGTCGTCGCTCCTGTGCTTGACACGCTGGGACAGGTCGCCAGAGGCCACCTTTCGCGCGGAGGTCGCCAGTTCCCGCATGGGCCTGGTCACCAGGATGCTGACTATGATTCCGAGCGCCACAGCTACGGCAATAGCCACAAAAGCCGCTATCCCCAGCGAGCGCTGCGAATCCTGCAGGAAGGTTTGCTCGGCCTGACCCAATCCCATCACACCCATATCAGGATGAGGGGACACGCAAACTGCATCGTGCTGCTGGCAGTAATTGGTGAAATTGGTATTAACCGCCTGGTTGACCCAGACAGCCAGGGCGCCGATACTCAACAAAGCCAGGCCCGCAAAAAGCAGGCTCAGCTTGACGGACAGGTTATTCATGAGGCTGCTCCAATTTATAGCCGACCCCCCTCACCGTTATCACGGGATTATCGGCGTCGCCGCCCATTTTGCTGAGCTTCTGCCGTATGTTCTTGATATGCGCGTCGATGGTCCGGTCGTAACCCTCGTAGGTTTCGCCGAAGGCCGAATCCATAAGCTGGAGACGGGTGAAGACGCGTCCGGGATTCCTGGCCATTACCGTAAATAATTTGAACTCGGCGGCGGTAAGGCCGACCACCTCGTTTTTGTATTTGACCTCGTGCCTTTCAAAATCCACCAGCAAATCCCCGATGATCAGCCTGCCGGCAGGCCTGGTACCCTCGGTATACCTGCGCAGCACCGCCGCTACTCTGGCGGAAAGCTCACGCGGGCTGAAGGGCTTGGTAACGTAATCATCGGCCCCGATCTGCAATCCCACGATCTTATCCACTTCGTCATCCCGCGCTGTAAGCATGATAACCGGTATGTCTGAGAATGTCCTGACCGTGCGAAAGACCTCAATGCCGTCCATGCCAGGTAGGTTAAGATCGAGCACGATCAAGTCCGGCTTCAGCATACGGGCCTTTTCCACGGCGTCTTTGCCATCGCCCGACAGTATGACCTCGAAGCCGTCCTTCTCAAGATAGGCCTTAACGAGGTCGCACACCTTGGGCTCGTCATCGACAACCAGTATCTTTCTGCGCGCCATTCTCAGATAATCCCTCAAACTGATTTTAACACACCTAAAATAAAGGGACGAAGAGGTCGAAGCTTCGTCCCTTTAGCAGGAGGATGGTTATACATCAGAGGATGTCGTCATCATTTGGTCTACCAGCGCCAGCATCCACCCCTGTATGTGGTTGTGACGGTGCCCTGCCCATATTCCGGGTAGTTGGGGCATGCAGATCTGCCGGGGACATAAACGTTCCCTGAGGCATCGTCCGCATCAGGCGCTGTGGAACCCTGCCCATAACCGGGATAATTGGAGCACAGAGGACCCCGGGCATATTGTGCATCAGAAGTCTGCACAGAACTGTACGCGGGCAATGCCACCTGTTTGACTGCGTTACCGCCCGTTACAGCCAGCGTAATTCCTACTGTAGCTGTTATCAGTAAAACAGCAATAATCACGGGGATACCTATTTTGAACCAGCTATTCATATCTTGCGCCTCCTTTGCGGTTTAAGTTACAGTGATATTCTATAGCTGGATTGTGAATTTATGATGAAAGGCTGAGGCGGTTTACGTGAATGTTGCCGGCGGGGAATTATACGCCTGGATTATATGGAACCCTTGTTAGCGCGCCTGCAACGCCGGTAATAGTTGTAAGCGCGGAACAGGGCGGTGGACGCGCGCGCGACAGAAGGAAACACGGCCAGCCCGGCAGCAGTCATCTGGTTAAACGACTTCTCGGGCACCCCGTCATCACCCGGCGCTGTGTTGGTCGTCATGGTCAGCACCACGGGCTTGGGCGACATCCTGCCCCACTCGATCAGCGTCTCCGTGTGGATCTTATACTGGAAATCACGCGTCACAAAAGGGTCCTGCTCCGGCGTGGAGTGGAGCAAGATCAGGTCGATTCCATCCCAACCGGCTACCGCGCCGAGTGCCTCCCTGGCCTTATCGATGCCCCAGTACGGGTTTATGTCAAGAGGGTTTTTGAAGATATTGCCGGCGTCCGTCTTGTATACCTTCATCAGGGCCTGCCTCAAGACAAGCGGCAGCATGGGCATGGAAAGGCCGGCCCGGCAGCAGTCATCTGAAGCCTGCACACATGAGCCACCCCCATGCCCGACAACCAGCGTCTTCAGCCCGTTGATCACCGGGCAGCGCTGCAGCACAGTGACTACGTCGAACATCTCCTGTACACTGAAAACCCGTATGGCGCCGGTCTGGCGCAACAGCGCATCCCAGGTCAGGCTGGAGCCGGCGATGGCGCTGGTGTGAGATACAGCCGCCTGTGAACCGCCGCCCGTGTCAGCACATTTAAAGACGATGACCGGCTTGCTGGCAACTGCCTGTGTTAATGCCCGCAGCAGGCGGGGTCCGTGATTGGTACCCTCTATATAGGCGGTAATGATTTCGGTCCCCGGGTCTTCCGTGAAATACTCTATCAGGTCGCACTCATTGATATCCGACGCGTTGCCGTAGCTGATGACTTTTGAGAAATCGATGCCGCGCCGGTTGGCTTCCCTGATGCCGAGTATGCACTGGCCTCCGCTTTGCGCCAGATATCCCACGCTGCCGGGTCTTTTAGAGAAATTCATACCAAAGGCCAGGCTGGTCGCCGGGCAGTAGATCCCCATGCAGTTCGGTCCGATGATGCGGATACCGTACCTGCGGGCGGTGCTCAGCATCTGCTCCTGCAGCTCCAGCCCGATCTTGTCCTCGATCTCGCCGAAACCGGAGGTAAAGAAATGCATCACCCTGACACCTTTCCTGCCGCAGTCTTCCACAAGCTGCGGGACATACTTGCTCTGAACGGCGACGATCACATAGTCGACCTGGCCGGGGATGTCGCTGATACTCTGATAGACCTTGAGGCCGCAAACCTCCCCCTGGCCCGACCCGACCGCGTACAGCGGATCCTTATATCCGTACTCGAGCAGCATCTTGATGAACTGGTTGCCCAGCTTGAATTTGTTGAGCGTATCGGGGAGCGTGCCGACCACCGCTGTTGATCTTGGGTGAAAAATATAATCTAAGGCAGGCCGATTTAAGTTCTCTGACAATTCAGTAGTCCTTTCAAAACGACATATTCTAATCTATGGGAATGCCAAAAATCCAATTGTCCCTGCATTTATCCATCAGCTTACGGGCTGCCTTCAGCACGGGCAGAGCCCGCGCAGATAATAAAAGCGGGCGGCTCAACGGCCGCCCGCTTGGCGCAGCGTTGAAATGTATCGTTACAGCCCGAGCTGCACGGCCACGTTCTCCCGGTGGAAATCAGCATCGCCGTAGGCTATCTCAGCGGCTTTGGCCCTGCGGAAGTAAAGGTGCATATCGTGGTCCATGGTGAAGCCGATGGCGCCGAATATCTGGTGCGCCAGCACAGCCACACGCTTGAACGCTTCGCTGGTCCATGCCTTGGCCATGGAGACCTCCATATCGGAAGGCAGTCCCTCGCTCTCGGTCCAGGCCGCCTTGTACGTTATAAAGCGCGAGCCGTCCACGTCTGTGACCATATTCGCGCAGTAGTGCTGGATAGCCTGGAAGGCGCCGATAGGCCGATTGAACTGCACCCTCTCCTTGGCATAGCTGACAGCCATATCAAGCGAGGCCTGGGCTCCCCCTACCATCTCGGCACACTTGGCAACCGTAGCCTTCCTCAGTATGGACTTGATGACCGGCCAGCCGCCGTTTAGCTTGCCTACCAGGTTATCGGCAGGGACTTTGACATCCTTAAAGGCCACCTCGCACAGCTTATCGCGGCCCAGTGTTTTGAGCAGCGTGACCTTGAGGCCGGGGCTTTTTGCATCAACTATGAAGATGCTCACACCATCTTCCGGGTCTGCGCTCTTCTTGGTGCGCGCGACCACCAGCATGCAGTCGGCCGCGTTGGCGTCCGGCACGAACATCTTGGTCCCGTTCAAGACATAGCCGTCGCCCGCAGCTTTGGCTTCCATGTCGAGCGAGGCCGGCGAATAGGTCCCCTCCAGCCCGGTCAGCGCCAGCGTCACAATCATGTCGCCGGAACAAATCTTGCTCAGATATGTTTCCTTCTGCTTTTCACTGCCTGCCGCGAGCAGGGTGAAGCCCGCCAGGACAATGGTTGAGAAGAAGGGCCCGGGCACTATGTTGTAGCCCATCTCGTCCAGCAGGACGCTGAGATCGAGCAAGCTGCCGCCGTTTCCGCCGTATTTCTCGGGGAAGGGCAAACCCATCCATCCCAGCTCCGCCATCTTTTTCCAGAGCTCTTTCGACAAGCCGCTGTCGCTTTCATCCAGCTCCCGCACGAGCTTCTTGGGACATTCCTTGCTCAGGAACTCGCGCGCCGATTTTTTTAACATCTCCTGTTCTTCATTCAATCCCAGATCCATATTTGTCCCTCCCGGTATTTATTAATAATAATCTGCTGTCTCACTTACGCTTGAGGCCGAGCCCCCGCTGGGCCAGTATATTTCTCTGTATCTCAGAGGTGCCGGCCCCGATCACAGCCGACAGGGAATCGAGGTACCCGAGGGAGAACCTGCCCCGCAGGGGAGCATGCGCCGAGCCGGTCCAGAGCTGCCCATGGGGACCCATTATCTCCAGGCCGGTATCGGCCAGCTTTCTGCTGAGTATGGTCGTGACCAGTTTAATCTCGGAGGCCTCGATATTGGGGAAGAGGTTGTTGTCCATCATCCAGGCTGTGCGGTAATATAGCAGGTAGGCGATCTCGATCTCGATGGCAAGCTCAGCCAGCTTCGACCTTACCCGCGGGTCCTCGCTCAGCAACCTGCCGTTGCGCCTGGTTTCCCTGGCATATTGCAACAGGTCCTCGAAACGCCTGCGGAAACCGCCCATCGATATCACCAGCCTCTCGAAATCAAGCGCTACCATCAGGTAGTAAAAGCCCATGTTCATCTCGCCCACCACGTTCTTTTTAGGCACGTGGACATTATCGAAGAACACCTCGTTGAACGAGTGGAAACCATTGATATTGATGATGGGCCGGATAGTGATGCCCGGCGTCTTGTTGTCCACGATAAACAGCGCGGTTCCCCTGTAAGGCTGGGCGTTCATATCGGTCCTGGCCACCATCCAGCCGCAGTCCGAAACGTGCGCCCCGCTGCCCCAAATCTTCTGGCCGTTGACTATCAGGTAATCCCCGTCTTCGACCGCCCTGGTCTGTATAGCGGCAAGGTCGGAGCCTGCGTTGGGCTCGCTGTAGGCCAGCCAGAACTTGAGGTTTCCTTTGACTATCTGGGGAATCCACTCCTGCTTCAGCTCCTCGCTGCCGAAGCGCAGGATGGTGGGGCCTGCGATGAGGGTTGAAATATCCATGCCCGGCGCGCCGTGGTAACTGAACCGCTCGCAGAATATAGCCTGTTCGATAAATGTACGTCCGCCCCCACCGTATTCTTTGGGCCAGGCCATGGTGGACCAGCCAAGCTCCCCCATCCTGCGGCGGAACGCCTCAACTTCCGGGTCGCGGACCTCGAATTCGCTGATAGCGCCGTAGCCTCCTGGCCAGTAAAGGTCATTTTCCACATAATTGCGCGGCATCTCGGCGAGGATAAATCTCTCGACCTCGTCCCGGAACTTTTTTTCAGCTTCGCTAAGATGAAAATCCATGCTAATGCCCGGCGATCAACTGAGTTATTTACGCGGCAGTCCAAGCCCGCGCATGGCTATGATATTGCGCTGGATCTCGTTGGTGCCGCCGCCTACGCCGATGGACAGCGACGCCAGGTAGCTCCTGTACATCTCCGCCGTCCCGATCGCCCTTGGGGACCCGAAAGCAAGCTGGCCGTACTGACCCATCACCCTCATACCGGCATCGGATATCCTGCGCAGCAGTTCGCTGCCAAATATCATGGCCTGCGACGATTCGTAGTTAGAGTGCCCACCCTTGCTGTAGATCCAGGCGATGCGGTAGCAGAGCATCTTTGCCACCTCGATCTCGATGGCCATCTCCGCCATAAGGTTGCGCATGATGGGGTCTTCCGATATCAGTTTGCCGTTTCTCTTGTTGGCTTTGGCATACTTGATCATGTGGTCCAGCAGCAGCTTGTTGTATGCGGCGGTCTGGACGCCGGAGCGCTCGAAGTCCAGCGCCATGGCGAGCTGGAACCAGCCATTGTTTTTTTGGCCTACAAGGCTGTCTTTGGGAATGCGAACGTCGTCAAAAAAGACCTCATTAAAGGAATGGCAGCCGATGACATTGATGAGCGGGCGTACGGTGATGCCGGGGCTCTTCATATCGACCACGAACATGCTCATATTGCGGTGCTTGGCAGCCTCGGGGTCAGTGACTGCCCCCAGCCAGCAGTAGTCGGCATAGTGCGCATAGCTGCACCAGATCTTCTGGCCGTTGATTATATAGTTGTCCCCCTGCTCGGTAGCGCGGGTCTGCAGTGACGCCAGGTCGGAACCCGCGTTAGGCTCGCTGTATCCAAGGCAAAATATTATGTCGCCTCTGGCTATCCTGGGGATGTAATCTTTCTTCTGCTCTTCGCTGCCGAAGTGCTGCAGGGCCATGCCCACCCAGTTAACCGTGATCTCGGCCTCGATGCTGACCGGCGCATCAAGGTAGGTGAGTTCCTCGGCCAGTATAAGGCGCTTGATATGCCCCAATCCGGCGCCGCCCAATTCAACAGGGTAGGCCGGCGCCAGCCACCCTTTGGTCGCGAGGTTCTTCTGAAACTGGCGCGATATTTTCCATGACTCATCCGTCTCCTGCCAGAATCCGGTGGGCAGCTCCCGCCAGCGCTGCGGAATAGCGGTCTTCAACCAGTCCTTGACTTCCTTGCGGAATGCTTCCTCTTCAGCACTGAACTTGAAGTCCATAGCGTTATCCTCCTAATCTTCTGGTAACCGGCGTCACTCCTCCCCCTACCGGCCGGGACATCAACTTGCCGGGCTGCCCGACATTTTACCAGAAGAAATATTTGTAATCAATGTTAACTAATCGGTTAATCAATGCATTTTGCTAAATACAGATTACGTTCAAATTATTTTATGAAATTACAGCTAATCCAATGTTTACATGATTGTATAATTGTTATAAAATAGGCGGAAACCATCAGGGGGAGGGAGCGCCATGATTTATTTTGAGGATTTCAAACTCGGGCAGAAAGAAGTAACCAGGGGCCGCACTGTCACCGAAGCTGATATCACAATGTTCGCTGCCCTGAGCGGCGACTGGTACGGCATCCATGTCAACGAGGAGCTCGCCAAAAAGACCATCTTCGGCGGGCGCATCGCGCATGGCTTCCTGGTGCTTTCCATAGCATCCGGGTTCGTCACCCCCTACGATACAGCGCTCATTGCTTTTTACGGCATGGATAAGGTGAGGTTTACGGGCCCCACCAGGCTGGGTGATACCATTCACCTGGAGACCGAGGTCATCGAAGTCAAGGACAAAGGCGACCTGGGCGTGATCTCAAGCCAGTGGCATATCAAGAACCAGCGCAACGAGGATGTGGCCGTACTTGTGATCAAGGTGGCGGTGTCAAAAAAGCCCAAGGGCTGAGGTAATAGATAGCAGGCACTTTATATAGCAGTATTGGGGTCAGAGATGCATAGGCCAGTACCAACCTACACGGACAGCGACGACGGGTTACACCCGTTTGACAACCCCGAGTATTACGAGTGGTGGTACCTGGATGCCCGCTTCGACAATGGATATTCCTGCGTATTGACCTGGCACTGGCGCAACGAGTTTTTGAAACCGCATATACCGACAATACAGGTCTTCATATACACCCCGGGAGGCAAGAGATGGGTGGGGCTGGAGGCTATCGACCCCGGTGAGTGTTCCGCCAGCCGTGAGCGCTGCGACATAAAAATGGGGGCGAGCTATTTGCGGCAGGAAAACGGCCTGTATAAAATGTCCATGCACGCCCGCAATGTGGGCTGCGAACTTACCTATAAGGGCGTGCTGCCCGGGTGGAAGAGCGGCGACGGCAACTTTCCCGGCGGGGCCCTGAGCCGAGGGTGGGCCGGATGGGTCATACCCTGCCCGCGGGCAAAGGTCGAGGGCAGGCTATTTATCAAGGGGGAGGAGATCAAGGTGACGGGAGAGGGATACCACGACCATAACTGGGGCGATATCGACCTCTACGACCTGTTCAAAGGCTGGTACTGGGGCCGGCTGAACGATCCCCGCTACACGATCATATTCTCCTGCACTACCACGCTCAAGGATACCGCGGAACCTTACCTGTTTGTTGCCGACCAGAAAGGGACTATTCTATCCACCAACAAATACCAGTTTGCCGTAGAGCAGGAGGAATTGGATTCTGCGGCAGGGCACAGGTACGCCAAGGTCATCACTCTGAAACACAAGGGGCAGGATGTCGATCTGCAGTGCCGGCTGGATACAAAGCAGGTGGTCGAGCATTCAGCGCTGCCTAAGGTCAATGAATACGATATGTTCAACTGGAGGTTCCTGGCCGATTACCAAGGTCAGATAGTAGTTGACGGTAAGGCTGAAATTATCAGGGGAGAGACGATACACGAGAGGTTGCTCTTCAGGCCGTAGCCGTTATGAGCAGGCCCGGTCAGGCTGAAACGAAAATAACAGCTCTGAGTTTTGTAGAATCTAAATATTAAAGGAGGCATACAACAATGGCTGGCAGAGTTGGAATAGTGGCGGCCTCCGCGACAAAGTTCGAAGCCGCCAAACCCTACGAACACCTGATGGACCTCGTTGTAGAGGTCACGGACAAGGTCGTCGAGGCTGCGGGCATCAACCTCAAAGACGATGTCGAAGCCGTCGTTAGCTGCTCCCAGGACTTCTGGGACGGCAGGACGATATCATCCATGCCCATACCCGATGCCGTCTGCTCGCACCTGAAGGATGAATCCAAGGTGGCGGGGGACGGCGCCTACGCGGTGCTTTACGGCGCCATGCACATACTTTCAGGCGACAACAAACTGATACTGGTGGTGAGCCACTGCGAGGAATCGATCACAGACGGCAACATGATAGAGAACTGGTCGATCGACCACATCTATCACCGCTGGCTGGGCCTCGATTACACCATGGGCGCGGCCATGCAGGCCAGGCGCTACATGGACAAATACAAGGTCACGCCCGAGCAGTTCGCCAAGGTCGTGGTGAAAAACAAGGGCAACGCGCGCAAGAACAAACTGGCGCAGGAGGCCATGGAATTGACGGTCGACCAGGTGCTCAAGTCTAAGATGCTGGCCGATCCCATCACCGCGTTGCAGAAAAAGCCCGTCTCAGACGGCGCCTGCGCCATGATCCTTGCCAGCGAAGAAGTCGCCAGGAAACTCACGCCCAATCCCGTGTGGATAACCGGAATCGGCAATTTTTATGAGCATCACAATCTGGGCGACCGTGACCTGGCCGAATGCGATGCCCTGATTAAATCCGCGAAAAGGGCCTACAAAATGGCGGGCATCAACAACCCGGTCAAGGACCTCGACCTGGTTGAACTTTCCGAGTACTATGCGCCCCAGGAACTGCTGTGGACAGAGGGCCTGGGCCTGTGCGGCCGGGGAGAGGGGGGCAAGCTAATCGACAGCGGCAAGACGCAGTTGAAGGGTGAAATACCGGTCAACCCCTCGGGCGGACTGCTCTCCGGCGCGCCGGTAACAGTGGCCGGCATGGCCAGGGTGGCCGAAGCCGTCTGGCAGTTGCAGGGAAAGGCAGGGGAGCACCAGGTGCAGGGCGCCAAGCGCGCTGTCGCCCACGGCTGCGACGGCCTGGCAGGCCAGATGCACTGTGTACTCGTTCTCGAAAAGGGAGGTAAATAGAATGGCAAACAGGGTTGCAATCGTTGGAATCGGACAGACCACCCATAGCGGCCGCAGACCCTACGTCAATGACGGCGAGCTGATTTACGACGCCGTTACCAAGGCACTGGAGGATGCCGGCCTTACCATCAACGATATGGAAGCCGTAATGGCGGGGAACATGGACTTCTTCGAAGGGCATCACCTGAACGATGCCATGTTGAACCTTTACAGCGGGGCGGCAGGCAGGCCGGGATTCAAAATGAACACCGGCGGCACGGTCGGGACCATGACGGCCATACAGGGCTGGTATCACGTCGCCTCAGGATTGTATGACATCGTGCTGGTAATAGGATGGGAGAAGCATGACGAGGGACCGGCGACACCGGCCATCTCCACCATCACCGACCCGGCGGTAGACCGTCATTTCCTGGTGGGCGCCATCGGCGGCCTGGCAACGGTCTCAGTGGCCTACATGCAGAGGAGTGGATGCAAACTGGAGCATGCCGCCATGGTGCGCGCCAACGCATCGCAGGCAGCACACAGGAATCCCATGGCGCATATGCGCGAGATATATACCGTGGAAGATGTCATGAGCGCCAGGATGGTGATGTACCCGCTGAACCTGCTGATGTGCTGCCCGACCAGCCTGGGCGCCACCGCGATGGTACTTGCCAGCGAGAGTAAGGCCAAGGAGATATGCAAGAAACCGGTCTGGATGAAAGACCACGTGACGGTCCACGTGGAGTACGGCGGCGCGCAATTCGGAATCGGCGAGAAGCGCTGGACCTCCCACATGGAGGCCGGCGCCAAGCTATTTAAGCGCAACCATATCACCAAACCAATGGTAGAGACCCAGGTCTTCGAGATGTACGATCCCTTCGCCTTCGCCATCCCCATGTGGCTGGAGGATTTCCTGGTCTGCGAGGCGAACGAAGGATGGAAGCATGTGGAGAAAGGCGACCTCAAATTGGAGGGGTCATATCCGGTCAGCCCGTCCGGCGGCGTGCTCTGCACCAACTCCATCGGCGACTCCGCCATACTGAGGGTAGCCGAGGCTGCCCTGCAGGTCAGGGGAGACGCAGGTGAGCACCAGGTGACCAGGGACGTCAAGCAGGCCCTGGCCAGCGGATTCGGCGGCTCATACTGGTCCGACCTGCTGCTGCTCAGCAAGACCATGGATTAACTGGAGGTAATGATTGATATGAAGCAAAGAGAACAGGAAGAGTTAATTTACATCAATAAGACGATGAAGATCCCGTACAAGTGGAGGACGGGGGAGGTCTGGGGCGAGTTTTTCAGGGAGCTGAAAGAAAACGGCATCATCTACGCCAACCAGTGCCCCACCTGCGGGCGCCAGTTCTGCCTGCCCAAGTCGGTCTGCACCAGGGACCACACAGTATGCACCGATAGATCGAAGTGGATCCCGGTCGGGCCGAAAGGAACAGTGGTCACCTATTTTATGGCGGAGCAATCATTTCTGCTGCCGACAACAGGAGAGATGCTGAAGATACCCTTCGCGGTGGGAATCATTCTGCTGGATGGCGCAACCGTCATACTGCAGCACCAGCTCGAGGAGACGGATGAGAGTAAGATTAAAACTTTCATGCGGGTCGAGGCGGTAATCAAGCCCAAGGAACAGCGCAAGGGTAATATCTTCGACATAGTCCATTTCAAGACCATCACCGAGTAATTAAAGAAGAGATAGGAAGGAAATAGCTATGGAAGCAGTAAAAAAAGAACCTGTCATTTTTGAAGGCTTCGTCATCATGCCCTATAAATACTCCGTGGGCTCCATGGCCAGCAAGTTTTTCATCAAGATCAGGGACAGCAAGGTGATCAGCGGCGCCAAATGCCCGAAATGCGGCTTCGTCAATGTCCCGCCCAGGTCCGTTTGCCCCAAATGCTTCAGCAAGGTGGAAGAGCTGATCGACCTGAGCGGCAAAGGCACGCTGGAAACATTCACCATCGTACACTACGAATCGTCAGTGCAGGCAATCAAGCCGCCCTATGCCATAGGCGTGATCAAGCTGGACGGCGCCGACTCGGGCATGACACACTTCATAGGGGAGGTCGATGCCAAGGCTATTAAGGCGGGAATGAAGCTGGAACCGGTGTTCAAGGATAAGCGTGAAGCCCATATCCTTGATATCGAATATTTCCGGCCGGTCAAATAGTTACAGATGTAATAAGGCAATTACAAAATAGAGGAGGCACATATGGAAAACAAGGTAATCATCACAGCGGCACTGGCAGGGTCGGCGACTTTCAAGAACAACAACCCCTCAACACCGTATACACCCAAGGAGTACGCCGAAGAAGCCGAGAAAGCCTTCAAGGCCGGCGCCAGCATGGTACACATCCACGGCCGCGACGAAAAAATGGGCGGGTACCATACATCGGATGTGGAAATGGTAAAAGCAACTTACGACGCGATCAGACAACGCTGCCCCGACCTGATCATCCAGGTCACTTCCTCGGTGGGCTTCCCCTGCCAGGTCGGACCGTTCCCCGAGTCGGATTGCGTCAACCTGATAAACAACCTGATCAAGCTCAACATGGAGTCGAGGATTCGTTCGATCCAGGCGATCAAGCCGGAAAGCGCCTCACTCAATACCAACACCATGAACTTCAGCGTCCTGGACCGCAAAACCGGGCAGATCCTGATCGATAACGTGTTCGTCAACTCATTCGGTATGCTGCAGGATTTCGGCAAGATAATGGAAGAGATCGGATGCAGGCCTGAGGCCGAGCTCTATGATGTCGGCGGCCTTGATAACTGGATACTGATCGCCAAACAGAATATTTTCCGCAAGCCCTACAACTTTAACTTCGTCTGGGGCATAGCCGGCGGCCAGAAATTCAGGCCCGAAGTATTCGCCGCATTCGTGAATGCCCTGCCGCCCGACTCCAACTTCACCACCTGCGCGGTGGGCACGGAGCAGGTACCCGCCATCATGCAGTCATGCATGCTGGGAGGCCACATGAGGGTGGGCCTCGAGGACAACACCAGGATGCCCGACGGTGAGCTTGCCAAGGGCAGCTATGAACAGGTAGAATTGGCCGTTAAAATAGCCGCCATGCTCGGAAGGGAGCCGGCCACGCCGGCCGAGGCGCGCAAGATCCTCGGCATTACAAAAAAATAGTAACGGCAGTCCCCGTATAATTGATCGTATGCTCTAACTTGCTGGTAGGCTGAAAGCTATTCAGCTTCCCGGCAAGTTAACTGGTATCTTAAATCGGCTAAAGGAGCAGCAAATGGAAGTATTACAAGAAGGTAAAGGCCAACTCGTGGGATGGCACGACCCGGACGAAAACCGGGAGTACGTCCTGCACAACAAGTCGCGTGAACTCAAGGACAAGACCATGACGGCGTCGGAGGCCGTGACTAAATTTATCAAAGACGGCGATTTTATCGCCAGCGGCGGATTCGGACACATCCGTGTCTCCATGAACGTCATCTATGAGATCATACGCCAGCGCAAGCGCAACCTGATTATGGCAGGCAAGACGGCTGTGCATGACCTGGACCTTCTGGTGGGCAATGGCTGCGTGGACAGAGTTGAAGTAGCCTATAGCTTCGGCCACGAGGTCCGCGGCCTCTCACCGGCCAGCCGGCGCATGGTGGAATCTGGCAGGTGCAAGGTTATCGGTGAGACCAGCAACTCCGGCTACCAGTGGAGGTTCCTGGCGGGCATGATGGGCCTGCCCTTTATCCCCAGCCGCAACCTGCTGGGGACGGATACGGGTAAATACAGCTCCTGCAAGGTGGTGACCGATCCTTTCAGCGGCAAGCCCATAAACCTGATCCCGGCAGCCTACCCGGACGTGGCTTTCATACACGTGCACCGCTGTGATATCTACGGTAATTGCCAGATCGACGGGATCATGGTGGAGGACTTCGAGCTGGCGCGGTGCGCCCGCAAATTGATCATCACGACTGAGGAAATAGTCGATAATGAGATAATTCGCAGGGAGCCCTGGCGGAATGCCATACCCTTCTATGTGGTGGACGCTGTGGTCGAGCAGCCCTATGGCTCACATCCCTGTGAAATGCACGATAAATACTTTTTCGACGAGGAGCACATAGCTGAATGGCTGGCGCTGTCAAAGACCGAGGAGGGTGTCCGGCAATACTCAGATAAATATATTTTCGGTGTAAAGGATTTCGATGAATACATGGAGATATGTGGCGGGCTGAAGAAAATCGCATTCCTTCAGAAGCGTGAAGCCATGAGGGTGCCCCTGGTGACGCCCTGGCGCAAGTAGCAGTAGTATACGATGATCCAGATTATAAGGGAGAATGAATGACAAATGGCCAATAATCAAAACGCCAGATATAACATGCGTGAATTCCTGGCTTTCACGGGCGCAAGCATGCTGGAGGACGGCAAGTCTGTCTTTGTCGGCACCGGCCTTCCCATGATCGCCGGCATGCTGGCACAGAAGACGCACGCCCCTCACCTCTTAATCATATTTGAAGCCGGGGGTGTCGGTCCTATATTACCCGAACTCCCCATATCGGTAGGACAGGCTTTAACCTGCCACAGGGGCATAGCCGCCACCAGTATGCACGATGTAATGTCCTGCTGCCAGGCGGGATTCGTCGATTACGGCTTCCTGGGCGGGGCCCAGGTCGATATGTACGGTAATATAAATACCACCTGCATCGGTGACCATGACATGCCAAAAGCCCGCCTGCCGGGCAGCGGCGGCGCCAACGATATCGCATCGTTCGCCCACAAGACCATCATCATTGTAGGTGGACAATCCAAGCGCACATTCGTCAACAAGGTCGATTTTCTTACAACCCCCGGCTACCTCAGCGGGCCCGGGGCAAGGGAAAAGGCCGGCTTGCCCAGCGGGACAGGCCCCTTCAGGATGATTACACAGCTGGCAGTCTATGGCTTTGATGAGAAGACCAAGGGTATGAAGCTGATATCTCTTCACCCCGGCGTCAGCGTCGAAGAGGTCCGTGATAATTCCAGCTTCGATATCATCATCCCGGACAAATACACGGTCAGCCCGGAACCATCCGACCGCGACCTGGAAATACTGCGCAAGGACATCGATCCTACGGGCATGTTAATAGGCAAATAATTGTCAGGAGACTGAGCACTGATGGACTTCGAACTTACCGAACACCAGCGTATGATAGCCAACTCCGCCAAAGAGATAGCATCTGAATTTGGCCCCGAATACTGGCGCAAAAAAGAGCAGAAGTGCGAATTCGGCGGGGAATTCTGGAAAGCCATATGCGATGCTGGATTTCTGGGGATAGTGATACCGGAAGAGTACGGTGGGTCGGGCAACGGCTCAACCGAGCTTTTTATCGCCATGGAGAATCTGGCCGCGCACGGCTGCGGATTGGCGGGCGCCTGGTATCTGATCCTGTCAGAGGTGTTCGGCGGCCTGAGCATTTTGAAACACGGCACGGAGGAGCAGAAGAGAAAATACCTGCCGGCCCTGGCTAAGGGCGACATCGAGTTCAGTATGGCTCTGACTGAGCCAAACGCCGGCACCAATACCCTCAATATCAGTACCACCGCCAGGAAAGAGGGCAACCACTGGATCATAAATGGTAATAAGACCTTCATCAGCGGCGCTGACCGGGCCAACGGTATGCTGATCATTGCCCGCACATCTCCCTGCGGAAGCGCCGGAGGCAAGACCTCGGGCCTGAGCCTTTTTCTGGCAGATCTGCCAAATAAGGCCGTGGCGATATCACCCATCGCAAAACACGCCGTCAACTACTCACATTCCTGCGACGTGACGTTCAACGACCTCAAGCTTCCGGAGAGCGCGCTGATGCCCCCGCTGGACGGCGGATGGCATAATGTTCTTGATACTCTGAATCCCGAGCGCATGAGCTTCTCCGCGGTCGGCGTAGGCATAGCCCACCTGGCCATCGGTAAAGCCGTAGAATACTCGCGTGAACGAAAGGTTTTCAACGACGTCCCCATCGGCAGCTACCAATCGCTGCAGTTCCCCCTGGCTGAATCGTACTCCTGCCTGGAGGCGGCACGCCTGCTCAACTTCCGCGCATCCGTTGCTTACGACACAGGCAAGCCCTCGTCGGAGGTGGGCGCAGCGGCCAATATGGCCAAGGCCATCGTAGTGGAGCATGCCACCAAAGCGGTTTACTGGGCGATGCAGATCTTCGGCGGATACGGCTACGCGGTTGAGTACGACGTCGAGAGATGGTGGCGCGAGGTCAACCTGATGAGGCTGGCGCCCGTCACACAGCAGATGACCCTGGCATACATCGGGGAAAGGGTGCTGGGAATGCCTAAGAGCTACCAGGCGTAGTTTCTAGTCGCTTCTTGGCCAGGTGCGAGAATTCCACTCCGCCGGTTTCTTCCACCCGCCTTTAGAAGCTGCATCGAGAGCGTCTTCTCTCTTGTCAATTCCGGCGATACTGCGAGCCAGATTCTGTTTTAAGGCCATATCTGACTCGCGCTCAATCATAACTTTTTGAGCTTGTGGTGAACCGGCGCCATGCATGGACTCAGTGTGATAGCTGGGAGCTGTTAGACCGAAGCTCATGGCGTGGATAAGCGTTATCATTCGGTAGCGAGCCTCAGTAGTTACCTCGGGGATACCACGTAAGTATTTATCAATATATTTGCCTATCACAGGATGTCGGAAATCCTTCTCTGAGGGTGTGGTTACCAGGATACCGCCCGCTATGTCCTCGGCAAGTCGGGTGAGCTCATAAGGAAACCTGGTTACGTTGTGCTTGCAGACATTGGCTAAAAGTATGTCGCACTGGTAATTGCCTGCTTTTGTCTTCCAGCCCTCGTAAGCACAGGATAATCCACACCCGTGTATTGTTTCCGTGAGATGAATCATTTCACCGAGCTTCTCCCTGATATGTGGGGCGTTCCGCACACCGTTGTAATCAGCTATGGAGGCAGCGGCGCCAATAAGCACATCGCCAATACCGGCCTTGCAACCGCCGTAGCTCTGCCGGTGGTAACCGGCAAATCTCTCCACCAGCATGATGGAGAAATCAATCTCACCGCACATGAAAACTCTTTCCCAGGGAACAAAGACGTTTTCCAGAATAGTCAGCGCTTCATGACCGCCGAAATTATAGTTACCTACGTCGATATCCCCTTCCTCAAGCTTGCGCGTATCGCAGGATTGTCTACCGTAGATAAGCGTCACCCCTGGAGCATCGGTAGCTATGGCACAAGTTACTGAATAGTCCTCGTCACCCTCTCGCATTCTGAGAGTGGGCATGATGAGCATCTCGTGTGAATTGGCAACTCCGGTAATGTTCGCCTTTGCCCCCCTGATTACGATCCCGTCACTTTTCCGCTCCACGACGTGGACAAACATGTCCGGATCAGGCTGTTGGCTTGGCGCCAGACCACGATGTCCCTTGACATCAGTCATCGCACCAGCAACACAGAGGTCATTCTCCTGAACGTGTCTCAGCCATTTTCTAAACCTCTGATGGTAGTCAGTGCCGTGTTTTTGATCAATCTCGTAGGTAGTGCTGAAAACAGCGTTAATAGCATCCATGCCCACACATCTCTGGAAGCAGCAGGCTGTCCTCTGTCCCATCTCCCTCTGCAACTTCACCTTTCTGACCATATCCTCGGGGCTTTTAAAAAGAGAATTAAATCTATTGACCTTTTCCTTGGTGAGTATTGAAGTTGTAATCGCCAGGTCTTGACTCTCTGGCTCATGGGCGAGTTTATAGGTCATGGCAATGGCGTTGGTAGAGGGTCTAATGATACGATTATCAACCCAATTTTCCACCTTTTCCCCAAAGAGGTAGAGGTTAAGATTAAGCTGCTGTAAGCTCTCTATATACTCGTTAGCCGTCTTCAAAGCCATAACGGACTCCTTTCATCTTTTGAATTTTGGTCTGCTGGTCAGATTCATTTTTATTGTAGCACTTTTTATGTACATGGTCCTCACCCCTTTTTGGTACCAGCCATAATGTTAGTTTTGCGGATCATTGGTCCTCACCCCTTTTTGGTACCAGCCATAATGTTAGTTTTGCGGATCATGAAGCTTTTGCGATTACCAATGCATATTCTGCTGGAGCCATATTACCCAGTGAACCGTGCGGTCGATCTCTATT